>Ga0207972_100069_pt1 | contig 44146 bp, 42 predicted proteins | sample LakWasMe75_LOW10_2_FD_183903 | JGI IMG/M metagenome (GOLD analysis project Ga0207972, IMG submission 183903) | Freshwater sediment methanotrophic microbial communities from Lake Washington under simulated oxygen tension - Sediment Metagenome... | ecosystem: Environmental > Aquatic > Freshwater >...
TTGTGGATGGTGCAATAGATGCGGTGCAGAATGCCTCAAAAATTGATATGCATGCACTTGGAAAGCTAATGGGCGAAGGTTCTTATCCACCTAAGCCAAAAGATTTACGAGATTTTTCTGATCAATTGCTAGAAGATTTTTCTACCCGGTCAGGCGTTCATTCTCTGGTACATAAATTTAGTGAGCAAACCTTTATCAATATGTCGGTAGTTAATGGCACAATGTCTTTTGTGTATAAAAGAATGGATGATAATCCTAGCCTTCCAAATGGTACAGAATTGGCATTATCGGCCAAGAATGTATTTGATGTTAAAGGTTTAGATATTAAAAGAGTTAAAATACAATATGCGCCTGATGTGTTGGATAGCAATTATCGTGCTTTTTGGAAAAATATCGACGATGGCATGACAGTTTCTGCTGCCATAAAAGAAACTCCGACAGGTAATTTGCTTGCAAGAATTGGTCTAACCGATGTCGAGATTACATCTAAACTTCTGTATTCGGTTGCCAATAATGACAGACGTGAAACATTGTCGCTGATGTTTCGAGGACCGGATTGGGGGTATTCAAACATTCCCGCGTGGGGAGATTATGCAAATGCATGGCAATCATCAATGGGGCGTCGCAGTATTGAGCTTATTAAAGATGGTGTCGGGGACGAAACCGATCATATGCAAAAGTTAACGCATCCTCCGCATGTCGATTGGGATGGTGCAATACCCCATGGGCCGAATGGTGATGATTTAAGCCCATAGTTAAAATTAGCAGGCTTTTGAAAGGGTGCTTAATTATCTTTTGTTGTTGTCTCTATGCGTTGCGCCCCGTTAAAGCGTTTTTCCCAATAGCTGTTTTGCATATTTTCTACACGCACACCGCCACCGCTGCTGGGGGAGTGGATAAAGCGGTTGTTACCCAGATAAATGCCTACGTGTGAGAACGTTGATCTTAAGGTATTGAAAAACACCAGGTCGCCGGGTTCTAATTCGCTTTTTGGAATAGTCTTGCCGAGTTGGCTGATCGCACGCGCGCTATGCGGTAGTGACAGATTACCGGTCTGCTGATACACATAGCGTACAAAGCCGCTGCAATCAAAACCGGATTCCGGCGATTTGCCGCCATATTTGTAACGCACGCCGGTTAGGCTTAATGCATTGACCAGCACCTCACGGGCTCGCTCCGGCCAACTTGCTTCGTCAACGTTGTGAGTATTGCTTGGTGGGGATTGAAGCTGGCGCTCAAGTGCAAGGTCAGTTTTGGTCTGTACAGCAGGGTTCGCTGAACACGCGCTGCTCGTGATAGCCAGTAGAATGCAAGCAAGATAAGTCACGTTCGAGAGCTTAGTCATGCTGGCATTATAGTTAAGTTATCATGATCTACCAAACCGGGCCTCATCACATTTTTTTATCGCCTTGATTTATGCTGTTAAATGATCAATTTATCTTTAAGTTTTTGGCTTGGTTTTTTGGCTGAAGTTTGTTAAGTCATGGGATAATCGCGCTCTTATGAGTGAAGACAGCATCCGCCAGGTTTTTGAAAAAGATGGGATTTTAGCCTCGCAGATCGATGGCTACCACGAGCGCACCCAGCAACTGGAAATGGCGCTGGCAATTGCGCATGCGATTGAGCATAACACGCAGCTGGTGGCTGAAGCCGGCACCGGTACTGGTAAGACTTTTGCTTATTTAGTCCCCGCACTGCTAACAGGCGGTAAGGTCATTATTTCTACTGGCACTAAAAACCTGCAAGATCAGCTTTTTAATCGTGACCTGCCCAATGTGCGCGATGCGTTAAAAGTTCCGGTTACGGTGGCCATGCTGAAAGGGCGCTCTAATTATGTGTGCCATTACCATCTGGAACGTGCCGCGAACGAAGGTCGCTTTGCCTCGCGAGATGACGCCAAGTACCTGCATGTCATTCAGAACTTTGTAGAAAACTCCAAAACCGGCGATAAAAGCGAGCTCACTGATGTGCCTGAAAACGCCACTATTTGGGCGAATGTGACATCAACACGTGATAACTGCCTGGGTGGCGACTGTAATTTCTATAAAGAATGTTTTGTGATGGAAGCGCGCAAGCAGGCGCTCGCTGCCGATGTGGTGGTGGTCAATCATCACCTGTTCTTTGCCGATGTGATGCTGCGCGATGAAGGTGTGGCAGAATTATTGCCGAGTGCTAACACGGTGATTTTTGATGAAGCACACCAATTGCCGGATGTGGCAGGTCTATTTTTTGGCGAGGATGTTTCAACCAGCCAGCTCATAGAACTCGCACGTGACTGTACAGCTGCGCACCTGAGCCTTGCGAAGGATTGTATTGAACTGGGTGAAAGTATTCCGCTACTGGAAAAAGCCTGTAAGGATTTCAGACTGGTGTTTGCCTATGAGGGCTCCCGCATGCCAGTACAGAAAGCGTTGGCGCTGAAAAGTTTTCAGGAGGCGTTTGATCACATGAAAAAACGACTGGAAGCATTGAGTGCGGTATTGGAGACGCAGGCTGCACGTGACCCGCTGCTGGAAAAATGCTGGCAGCGCAGCATGGATTTAGGTAATTTGCTGCGTCGATGGATGTCAGCTGAAAATGATAATCTGGTGCGCTGGGTTGAAGTGTTTACGCACTCTGTGCAGTTACACGCTACACCGCTCAGTGTGGCAGAAGGTTTTGGCAAGCAATTGAACGCACAGCCGCGTGCATGGATATTCACATCGGCGACCCTTGCCGTTAAAAATGACTTCAGCCATTATCAGGCGCAGATGGGGCTACAGGCCGCCACTACGGCTTCGTGGCAAAGTCCGTTCAATTATCAGGAGCAGGCGTTGTTTTATGTGCCGCCTGACATGCCAGACCCCAATAGCCCAACGTACACATCATGCGTGGTAGCTGCTGCATTGCCGGTGCTGCGTGCCAGCGGCGGCAGGGCGTTTGTGCTCTCTACCAGCCTGCGCGCCATGCGTGAAATCCATGCCTTGCTAAAAGAAGCTTTTGCCGAGAACGGCATAGAAAGCCCGTTACTGCTGCAGGGTGATAGCTCGCGCACTGAGTTGTTGGATCGTTTTCGCAAGCTGGGAAATGCGGTGCTGGTCGGCTCGCAAAGTTTCTGGGAAGGCGTCGATGTGCGCGGCGAGGCACTAAGTGTGGTGATTATTGATAAACTGCCGTTTGCACCGCCGGATGACCCGGTGCTGTCAGCGCGGGTGGATAAGCTCAATGCCGAAGGCAAAAATGCCTTTATGGAATATCAGCTGCCATATTCTGTGATTACCTTAAAACAGGGTGCCGGTCGTCTGATCCGTGATGAGAATGACCGCGGTGTGCTCATGATCTGTGACCCGCGTTTAATCAGCAAGTCTTACGGCAGAAAAATATGGCAGAGTTTGCCGCCATTTAAACGAACACGCGATTTAGCTGAGGTAGAAGCCTTTTTTACAACTGAAATTTAGATTAGAATGCGCCCCTTTCAAAATAATAAGATTTAATGGGGGTCTCAAATGCGTAATTCTTTATCTATGATTATAGGTTCAGCGGTATTTTTAATTTCATCAATCAGCTTTGCCGGTGATTGCAATAAAACCGTAATGGGCGGCGGCTGTTCTGGTCAAGTTCAGGCTGGCGTTTCTCCACACATGCAATCACAAAACCCACAAAATGCAGTGACAAAAGCCAAAGCAAGCGCACCGGCAGTTAAAGCTGCTGCACCTGCCAAAAATGTGAATGTGAGCAATGCAACTGGCCAGAAGCCACAAATTTAAACGCTTTAGATCTTAACGCCGTATCTTTGGTGTTTTTAGAAGCTGACGATTTAAAACCGTCAGCTTTTTAATTTCTACTATATGTGATTATTAAATAGCGTTATAGTTTTGTGCAGATTGTGGCAATCAAAAAAAGCTGAAGAATAATGTCTTTAATACATATCCCGGAAACTGAATATACGCTTACCGCAATTCGTGCACAGGGTGCGGGTGGCCAAAATGTGAATAAAGTGTCCAGTGCGATACATCTGCGTTTTGATATTCATGGATCATCTTTAAGCGACTGGCTCAAGGCCAGACTGCTGCATCTGAAAGATAACCGCATTAACGATGACGGTGTGCTGGTGCTGAAAGCGCAGCAGTATCGTACTCAGGAAGCCAATAAAAGGGATGCGGTGCAGCGTTTGCATGAGATTGTGAACGCGGCAAATCATGTAATGCCGATGCGTTATGCCACGCGGCCAACCCGGGGTTCTACTCAGCGCAGGCTGGAAAGTAAAACGCAACGTGGGCAGGTCAAGCAATTACGTGGCAAAATAGCGGCTGAATAAATTTGTGACAACTGCCGTGAAACTACTAGCCTTCGACACCTCTACTGAATATCTATCCTTAGCCCTGATGCTGGAGGACAAAATCTCCACGTTTGATGTATTGGCCGGGCAAAGCCATTCGCAATTGATACTGCCGCAAATTCAGACTTTGCTGGCTGCGGCAGGGGTGCAACTGCAAGATTTACAAGGCATCGCTTTTGGCGCAGGCCCCGGTTCTTTTACCGGTGTGCGCATTGCTGCCGGAGTGGCGCAAGGCTTGGGTTTTGGTGCCAATTTGCCGGTAGCAGGTATCTGTACCTTGCAGGCTTTGGCGGAGGCCAGCGGCGCAGATAAGGTGATTGCCTGTCTGGATGCGCGTATGGGGGAAGTCTACCATGCGGCTTATGTCAAGAACGCGGGTGCATGGCAAACAGTGATCGAGCCGGGTTTATATAAGCCGGAAGCCGTGCCGGCAATTGAAGGCAGTGACTGGGTTGGTGCCGGCAGTGGCTGGCAAACCTATGGCGAAGTGTTAAGCCATGCCTATCAGGAGCAACTGCAGGACGTATTGCCTGAGTTGCTGCCAAGTGCCAGCGCCATTCTGCGTTTGGCGCAGCCGCTGTTTGCCAGCGGAAAGCCCCTACCCGCAGCTGAGGCGATGCCTATTTATATACGCAACCGTGTAGCGCTTAAAACTGCCGAGCGTGAGCAGGGCCTGCGCTTATGAGTGCGTTGAATCCGCAATATCAATTCCGCCCGATGACAGAGGCGGATCTGGATGCCATCATGGAGATTGAGCCACATATCTATTCTCACCCGTGGTCGCGCGGAAACTTCAGTGATTCACTGGTTTCTGGCTATTCAGCATGGGTGTTGCTGCATGGCGTGCAGATTATTGGCTATGCGCTGATGATGATGGTGCTGGATGAGGCGCATCTGCTTAATCTGAGCGTTGCAAAGGCCTACCAGAAACAGGGTTTGGGACGATTGTTGCTGGAGCACATGATAACAATCGCTAAAAAGCATGCTGCGGCAAATATGTTTCTGGAAGTACGCCCAAGCAATATTTCTGCAATTGCACTGTATGAAAATATAGGTTTTAATGAAATGGCAGTACGTCGCGGTTATTATCCGGCGCACAATGGTCGTGAAGATGCAGTTCTGATGGGATTGGCGCTATGAGCCAGATGAGCCGCGAAGACATGCTGAGAGAACTCGAACTACTGCCGGTCTGGCAGTTACGGCAGCCTTTGCCCATGCAGCTTAAAAGAGAGCTGGTTGTTACAGAGCAGCTTGTTAAAGAACAAGAGCACGTTGCGCTAGAGCCAGAGACGATTGAAATTACCGTAGCTGAATCTCCAGCACCTGAACCTTCAATTCATGAATCATCAATTTCGGAACCAGCCCCATCTGCGCTTGAAGCCTCAGTACCTGTAGCCCCCGTACCTCAGCAATTAATCTCGCAGCAACTTGAGGTGGTTGAGAGTTTTGAGATGGCACCTGTTCCAGAGCCAGTCGTGGAACAAGTTCTGCCATTACGCTTGTTGCTGAGTGAAGACAATAGCTACGCGTTCTTGATTGAACCTTATGCGGCTGAGAGTGATGCGCAGCAAACTGAAACTTTACTGAAAAACATGATCCGTGCCATGCAAGCCAGCTGCCGTGTGGATGTGACTGATACTGCGGATAAAATTTTTGCTATGCATACACCCAAGCTGATGATCAGTTTTGGTGAAGTGCCAGCTAATGAGTTGGCAGGGAAAACACATACTTTGGATGAGTGGCGCCATATCCAGCAGGACAGTCCGTCGCTTTATAAACAGACTCCATTGATAGTGACGTATCATCCGGCACATCTGTTAACAAATACCGCAGATAAAGCATTTGCCTGGCATGACCTGTGTGCGGCAATTAAGCTGGTGCAGAGCTTGTAATTCATGTTTTTGCCACCATATAAGGCAATATCGTTATTAAACTATTTTGATTAAATTAGGGAACGACCATGAAGAATTTGATGTTAAGAATTTCAGCTTTATTACTGATATTGAGTTTAACCGGCTGCGGCTATAACACGTTCCAATCTCTGGATGAAGAAGCCAAAGCGAGCTGGTCTGAAGTGCTTAACCAGTATCAGCGCCGTGCAGACCTGGTGCCTAACTTGGTGAATGTAGTGAAAGGCTATGCCGCGCATGAAGAAAAAGTGCTGACGGACGTTGCTGATGCACGCTCTAAAGTAGGCAGTCTGCAGGTAACACCTGAGCTGATTAATGATCCTGAGGCGTTTGCGAAATTCCAGGCAGCACAAGGTCAGTTGACCTCTGCATTGTCTCGCTTGCTGGTGGTTTCTGAGAATTATCCTAATTTAAAAGCGGATCAGGGTTTCAGAGACTTGCAAGCGCAACTGGAAGGTACAGAAAACCGTATTACCGTTGCACGTAACCGCTATATTGAAACCATTAAAAATTACAACGTTGCTGTGCGCTCATTCCCGCAGAACCTGACTGCAATGATGTTCGGATACACAACTAAAGCATCATTTACGGTAGAGAATGAAAAAGCGATTTCAACCGCGCCAACCGTGAGTTTCGAAGATAAAAAGTAAGCGTAAAAAATAACACTGAAATCTAGCGCACGTTGTTTTTTCATATGTCTTCTGCCCTGAAAGCCTGCCTGCTCGCATTCTGCTGGGTGCTGTTATTTGCATCCGGCAGCCTGCACGCAGAGCTGGTGCCGGTTCCTGCACTGCAGCATCGCATCACCGATCTCACCCAGACCTTAACCCCTGATCAGCAAAGCCAGCTTGAAGCCAAGCTGGCTGCTTTTGAGCAGCAGAAGGGTAGCCAGATTGCTGTACTGATTGTACCTACTACTGCGCCTGAAGCGATCGAGCAATACAGTATCCGTGTGGTGGATGCCTGGAAACTGGGGCGGGAAAAGCAAGATGATGGTGTGTTGCTATTGGTGGCAAAAGATGACCGCAAAATGCGCATTGAGGTCGGTTATGGCCTTGAAGGCGCAATCCCGGATTTGATTGCAAAACGCATCATCAGTGAAATCATGGTGCCTAGTTTCCGTCACGGTGATTATTATGGCGGTATCAATAATGCGCTGGAGCAGGTTATTAAGCTGATCTCGGGCGAGCAGTTGCCTGCGCCCGCGCAGGCTAAACCGGGCAGCGGCAAACTTATGGATATGCTGTATGTAGTGTTCGTCGGCGCTTTTGTGGTGGGCGGCATTCTGCGCGCGATATTCGGCAAGTTTGTAGGTGGTGTGCTCAATGGCGGCATCATTGGCATGCTGATATGGATATTTGGCGGCGGTTTAATTATTGCGATTGTCTTGGCTATCATCGCCTTTTTTCTGACTTTTGCCGGAGCCTCCGGTTTAGGTCATGCTGGCGGCCTCGGCGGCGGTGGGTATGGTGGTTCCGGCGGCTGGAGCGGTGGAGGTGGCGGTGGTTTTGGCGGCGGCGGAGCCTCGGGGAGCTGGTAATGCTATTGAATATTTTTAAACGCGTATGCCGGCATCTTTGTATTTCACCGCTGGCTTTAAAAAAGCGCTTTCCTAAAGCGGTCATGCACCGCATCGAGCAAGCTATCGCTGATAGTGAGCAAACACATTTTGGTGAAATCAGATTTGCCGTTGAACTCAATCTGCCGCTGCTGGATATCCTGAAAAAGAAATCCGGCCAGCAACGCGCGGTAGAAGTTTTTTCGCAATTACAGGTATGGGATACCGAGCAGAATAACGGTGTGCTGATTTATCTGCTGCTGGCAGACCATGATTTTGAGATACTGGCAGACCGCGGTATTCATCAGCATATAGGCGCTGAGGGCTGGGCACGCATCAGCCATGAAATGGAAGCGCTGTTCAAGCAGGGCGAGTTTGAGGCAGGCGTGTTACATGGCATTGCACAAATCAGTATGCTGTTGGCTCAGCACTATCCGGCGAATGACAGTAATCATAATGAATTGCCTAATGCGCCAGTTATCATTTAAATTACTATCATGCAGCTTGCTGATTTTTTCACTGCAAGCAAATGCAGCGATGAGCGATATTAACCGCATCTATAATCAGATGCCCGCTTTAGATGGCTTTGATATATGCATGGGCGGTGGCTGTGCCGAGGTCAAACATGTGGCGCTGACTGACGAGGAATGGCAACAAATCATCAGTGTTTTTAAGAATGCTGGCAATGTCACTGATGCGGCACAGGAACGTAGCCTGATTGCGCAGGCGATAGGCGCATTTGAAAGCAAGGTTGGCACTAAAACAAATACAGCAAATGACCGTGCCGGTACCTTTGGTAATTCAGGGTATCCAGGCCAGCTTGACTGTAATGATGAGGCGATTAACACTACGACTTATATGCGGCTGATGCGCCAGAACGGCCTGCTCAAGTTTCACGAGATAGAGGATACGCGCACACGTAACTTCTTTTTCAATGGCTGGCCGCACTCAACAGCAGTCATTCATGAAACAGCAACCGGCGCGAGATTTGCCGTCGATAGCTGGTTTTATGATAACGGCTTTCCGGCGACCATTGTTCCGTTTGCTGTCTGGAAATCAGGTTATGTACCTGAAGATAGCCCGGTACTGAGAAAGTAACAAACTATATTTGCCGTACACAATATTGATGTCTATATATTCAGATGAGCAAACTTAAACTCCATCACTCGGCTTTTGTCAGGCATGTATTTATTGCGCTGGGTTTTGCAGCGTTACTGCTGGGGTTTATCGGTATATTTCTACCCATACTGCCAACGACACCATTTATTCTGCTGGCGGCAGCATTTTTTGCCAGAGGCTCGGAACGTTTTCATACCTGGTTGCTGCAGCATCGCATTACCGGCCCTTTGATTGTAGATTGGTATGAACACCGCAGCATTCGTGCAGGCGTTAAACGCTGGACATATCTGCTAACAACTATCTCTTTTAGCAGTTCTATTTTGATTATTGAACCAATAGCAATCAAACTTTTATTATTGCTGCTGTACTTGATAGTGATTTATTTTTTATGGCGCATTCCGGTGCGTAAAATTTAACAACTATTGTTTTGTTTTTGGCTTATTTATTCAGGATATTTAATGACTACAACTAATCAAGTATTAATTACCGGTGCAAATCGTGGTATTGGCCTGGAGTTCGCCCGTCGATATGCCGAGGCTGGCTGGAAAGTCATCGCCTGCTGCAGAGACCTGAAGCAGGCAGCAAGTTTGCAGGCGCTTGCAGATACCTATCCAGATATCAAAACTTATGCCTTGGACGTTGCAGATTTTGCAGCGATTGAAGCACTGGCGGCAGCATTGAAAGATGAAAAAATTGATGTGCTGATCAATAATGCAGGTGTTTATCCACATTCAGATCTGAATCACGCGGACCCGGAACAATGGCTGCATGCATTCAAGGTGAATAGCATGTCGCCATTTAAAATGGCAACTGCTTTTACGCCGCATATTGCCGCTAGCCGACTCAAAAAACTCGTTACGCTTTCCAGCAAAATGGGTAGTCTGGATGACAATACCAGCGGCGGTAGTTATATCTACCGCACAAGTAAAGTTGCGGCGAATATGGTGATGAAAAGCCTAGCCATAGACCTGAAACCCTATGGTATCTCGGTAGCAGCTCTGCATCCGGGCTGGGTACAAACTGAAATGGGCGGCCCTGGTGCCTTGATTGATACACGAGCGAGTGTTTCCGGCTTGCGTAATGTGATAGAGCATTTGAATCTGGACAATAGTGGGCAATTTATCACCTATGACGGCAAAGTCATCAATTGGTAACTCTGGTGTGAATAAGTGGGCATAAAAAAACCTGGCTTAAATCAAGCCAGGTTTTAATCGCAGTCTGAACAATAATTATTTGTTCATTACGTACATTGTTACTTCAAAGCCAAAACGCATTTCTGTAGCAGCTGGTTTAGTCCACATAATTATTTTCCTGAGTATTAATTTATTAAACATGACAACATGTCGTGTTTGTGTGATTGCATTATGCGCTGTCCAGCATTTAGTACACTATCGTAGTTCATGATTAGCAGCTAAGTAAAATCTTGAACTGTTTACTCGGGTATTTTCAGGAGGCGTTCATCACAGCCTCTAAATGCACGATTACCCGAAGTCGCAGCATAACAACATAGCAGCTCTGTTTAGTTTTTGCAGTGCATATTCATTATCTGATTAATGCATGTAAAACCAAGTGATGTGATTAGGCCAGAATATAAAAAAAGCGGTGAAATCATCCACCGCTTTTTTTGCAACGTGCGACTTAAATTGCGCTGATATTTAGTTCAGATCAAAACGATCCGCATGCATAACTTTAGCCCAGGCTTGCACAAAGTCTTTTATAAACTTCTCTTTAGCATCATCTTGTGCATAAACTTCAGCATAAGAACGAAGAATAGAGTTTGAGCCAAAGACCAAGTCAACCCTAGTGGCTGTCCATTTGACTGCGCCAGTGCTGCGATCACGGATTTCATAAAGGTTATTGCCGGCAGGTTTCCAGGTATTACCCATATCGGTCAGGTTTACAAAGAAATCATTCGTTAAAACACCTTCACGATTGGTGAGCACGCCATGCTTAGCCCCGCCATAGTTAGTGCCAAGCACACGCATACCGCCAACTAACGCTGTCATTTCATGTGCTGTTAAACCCATCAGCTGTGTGCGATCCAGCAGTAACTCTTCTGCTGATACAGCAAAATCACTTTTCAGCCAGTTACGATAACCATCATGGATCGGCTCTAGTACCGCAAATGACTCTGCATCGGTCGTTGCATCTGTTGCATCACCGCGGCCAGACGCAAATGGAACCGTAATATTTACGCCTACATCACGTGCGGCTTTTTCAACAGCGGCAGTACCACCCAGTACAATCAGGTCAGCCATGCTGACTTTTTTGTTTAAGCTGGCTTGAATAGATTCAAGGCTAGACAATACTTTGCGCAATCTGGCGGGTTCATTACCTTCCCAGTCTTTTTGCGGTGCCAGGCGAATACGCGCGCCATTGGCGCCACCACGATAGTCTGAGCCGCGGAACGTGCGTGCGCTATCCCAGGCAGTTGTTACCAGTTCTGAAATGCTTAAACCGCTATTCAACAGTTTTGCTTTCAAGTCTGTAATTTCTGCATCACTTAAAGTGTAGTCGACTTTTGGCACTGGATCCTGCCAGATTAAATCTTCCTTCGGCACGTCCGGACCAAGATAGCGGTCTTTAGGACCTAAATCACGGTGCGTTAACTTGAACCAGGCGCGTGCAAATACTTCTGAGAAATATGCCTGATCTTTGTAAAAACGTTCGGATATTTTTCTGTATTCCGGATCTTTCACCATCGCCATGTCGGCATCGGTCATGATCGGGTTATGGCGGATGGATGGGTCTTCTACATCAACCGGCTTGTCTTCTTCTCTGATATTAATCGGTTCCCACTGCCAGGCACCGGCTGGGCTCTTTTTGAGCTCCCATTCATAATTGAAAAGATTATGGAAATAGCCATTGTCCCATTGGGTCGGGTGAGCGGTCCATGCGCCTTCAAGGCCACTGGTCACCGTGTCACGACCAACACCCTTGCCATTGCTGTTATGCCAGCCAAGACCTTGTTCACTCACATCTGCGGCTTCAGGGTTCGGCCCTAACAGCTCAGCTTTGCCATTACCGTGACATTTACCGACCGTATGCCCGCCAGCAGTCAGTGCTACTGTTTCTTCATCATTCATTGCCATGCGGGCAAAGGTCAAGCGTATGTCCTGTGCGGTTCTGAGTGGGTCAGGCTGACCATTCACACCTTCCGGGTTTACGTAAATCAGCCCCATTTGCACCGCGGCGAGCGGGTTATGCAGACTTTCGCGTTTATCACCGTCATATCTGCTTGAATTGCCCAGCCATTCTTTTTCAGAGCCCCAGTAAATGTCTTTTTCCGGATGCCAGATATCAGCACGGCCACCTGCGAATCCATACACTTTTAACCCCATGGATTCATACGCCATGGTGCCGGCTAACACAATCAGGTCAGACCATGACAGTTTGTTGCCATATTTCTTTTTAATCGGCCACAGCAGGCGGCGGGCTTTGTCTAGGTTAACGTTATCCGGCCAGCTGTTCAGAGGTGCAAAACGCTGATTGCCAGTGCCAGCGCCACCGCGGCCATCTGCAATACGGTAGGTGCCTGCTGCGTGCCAGGCCATACGAATCATCAAGCCCCCATAGTGCCCCCAGTCCGCTGGCCACCACTCCTGACTATCTGTCATAAAGGCACGTAAATCTTTTTTTACAGCCTCCAAATCCAGTTTTTTGAATTCTTCTGCATAGTTAAAATCCTCACCGAGAGGATTCGTTTTTGTATCATGCTGATGCAGAATGTCGAGATTAAGCGTTTTAGGCCACCAATCGGTGTTAGAAGCTGATGAATTAGTATTGGCGCCATGCATGAACGGGCACTTGCCTGTTGTAGGTGCTTGATTATCCATGGTAGAACTCCTTTCTCACTTCTGTGAATGTAGTGCTTTGTGTTCGACTGGCCATAGTTTTTCTCCTTTTATTATTGTTACGAACTGCATTTAACGTGCTGCGATAAGTCATTTTAAAATCTGACTAGCAGTCTAATTTATTTAGCAATTATCAGTCTTTACCTCGATTTATATTGTCTTGGTTTATATTGTGCAGTGACTTTGGTCAGTTGTCATAAAGCCTTCATTACTTGTCAGGCAGGTTAAGCAACTCTAGCGCATCACCGTCCAAGGCAGTTAGCATTTTGCTTAAATCCTTGAATTCAGATTGATTGTCCTGCGCTCTGGCAATTCTAGCCAAAGCCAGGATGCTGGATGTATGGTGAGGGTTTGCTGCCAAGACTTTCTGGAAATTTGGTTTCGCCTTCTGAATTTCGCCCAGGTTCTGCTGGGCAAGTGCCAGATAGTAAGTTGCTTCCGGGTCGTTTGGGGCATATTTTACCCAGGCAGATGCTACAACAAGTAAATCTTGCCACTTAGCTGCCTGCATCGGCAGAACAACCTGCATCCAGTATGGGCGACTTTCCAATGGGGCATCCCAAAACGGTGAATCAGTCTTGGTGATTTTATCGGCTTCGGGCAAAGTCATCGCGGCCTTGATCCATTTGGCCGGTATATTGTAAAAATAGCCATTGGCACCGGGGCTTTTAAAAGTATTCATGCCGATGATTTTGCCTTGGTCATCAAACAGCGGGCTACCGCTGGCACCCATCTGAAAAGAGGCTGAGGTACGAATCACGTAGCTATCATCAATCGCATACAGCGCTTTGATTTTGCCGATGGTGGTTAGAGGTTTTGCCGCGCCGCCGGGAAAGCCCACTGAAAATGCTGAGGTTTCATAGATGAGGTTTTCATTTTCACTGAAAGTGGCTGCTTTTAAAGGCAGGTATTCAAAACGTAATATGCAGACATCATGCTTCCAATCAGCCCTGACACCAACCGGCGTATAGGTTTCGCCACGCGCCGTAATATTGGCACCGATTGCATTGGTTAACACATGGCAATTAGTGGCAACCAGATTTTCTGCGACGACAAAACCAGAACCACTGCCATGTCCGCCGCTGGTTGTTACGGTATGAATTTTTACGATGGTGCCTTTCAGGTTATACACCAGTTCGGGAGACGGCTCTGCTAATGCCGCTTGGCTGAAGCACATGAGTAACAACATTGAAGGCAAAGCGTAAGTGCTCATAGTCAGTACCTGATCATCAATTTATTAAATATTATTGATATGAAATATAGCCATTGGTTCAAATAATCAACCTGCCTGAGATGTTTCATGCAGGCAGGCAAAATACAATATACGCTTTGAAAGCGACACCACACTAGCAAGATTGCTGACTAACGCGCTGATTAACTGTAAAATTCGCTCTTTCGTTTAGCCACAGATTTGAACCTATTATGCGCGCCTCACAATTTTTCTTTAATACCCAAAAAGAAGCTCCTAACGAAGCCGAACTGCCAAGCCATATTTTAATGGTGCGTGCCGGTTTGATTAAGCGCTTGGGTTCAGGTCTTTATAGCTGGATGCCGCTAGGCCTGCGCGTGCTGCGCAAGGTTGAAAGGGTTGTGCGTGATGAAATGAACAAAGCGGGTGCGCTCGAATTGCTGATGCCGGCAGTGCAGCCAAAAGAGCTGTGGGAAGAGACCGGCCGCTGGGCAGTATTTGGCCCGCAAATGCTTAAAATCAATGACCGTCACGAACGTGAGTTCTGCTTTGGCCCGACCCACGAAGAAGTGATTACGGATATCGCACGTAAAGAGATTCGCAGTTATAAACAATTGCCGCTCAATTTCTACCAGATTCAGACCAAGTTCCGTGATGAGATTCGTCCGCGTTTCGGCGTGATGCGCGCACGTGAATTCATGATGAAAGACGCCTATTCATTCCACACCGACTTTGCTTCGCTGGAGCAGACCTATCAGACCATGTATCAGGCCTATAGCAACGTGTTCACGCGTCTGGGTTTGAAATTCCGCGCAGTGCGTGCCGATACCGGTGCTATTGGCGGTGAAGGTTCGCACGAGTTCCACGTGCTGGCTGATTCAGGCGAAGATGGTTTGGCATATTGCGACACCTCTGACTTTGCTGCAAACGTAGAGCTGGCGGAAGCACTGCCAACAAGTACCGCAAGAGCAACTGCAACTGAAACGATGCGTGAAGTGGATACACCTAAACAAACCGCCTGTGAAGATGTAGCTAAGTTACTGGGTATAGCGGTTGAACGCACGGTGAAAGCGATTGCGCTGATCGTGAAAAATGAGGCTGCAAGTGAGAGGTTTTATCTGGCTTTGCTGCGCGGTGACCATAACCTGAATGAAGTCAAAGTCGGCAAGCTGGCTGGTTTCGCAGATTTCAGATTTGCGACCGAAGAAGAAATCCGCGCTAACCTGAATTGCCCCCCAGGCTTTATCGGCCCGGTTGCTGTTGGTGCTAATGTGACCGTCATTGCTGACAGAACCGTTGCACTGATGAGCGATTTTGTCTGCGGGGCTAATAAGCCTAAATACCATCTGGCCGGTGTTAATTTCGGCCGTGATTTACCTGAACCATCATTAGTGGCTGATATCCGTAACGTGGTTGATGGCGATGCCAGTCCGGATGGTAAAGGTGTGTTGTCATTGTGCCGCGGTATTGAAGTCGGCCATATTTTCCAGTTGCGCACCAAATATTCTCAGGCAATGAACGCGACTTTTCTGGATGAAAACGGTCAGACTAAAGTAATGGAAATGGGCTGTTACGGCATTGGAGTGTCACGAATCGTAGGCGCTGCGATTGAGCAAGGCAATGACGAGCGCGGCATTATTTTTCCTAAGACTATGGCGCCGTTTGAAGTGGTCATTTGCGCAATTGGTTACGATAAATCAGAAACTGTAAAAGCCGCAGCCAATCAACTGCATGATGACTTGCAGGCTGCAGGTGTAGATGTGCTGCTGGATGACCGCGGTGAGCGCCCGGGTGTGATGTTTGCCGAGGCTGATCTGATGGGCATTCCGTATCGTCTGGTAATTGGCGAGCGCGGTCTGGCGGAGGGTAATGTGGAGTATAAAGCCAGAGTAGAGGCAGATGCCAAATCTGTGCCCTTGGCTTCAGTAGTTGAGTTTGTGCAGAAACTGGCATAACATAGCCACAAATAATGATGTTAAATCTTTGTTTAGGTTGAGAAAATAACGATGCGTAAATTTATGCATGTGAGTCTGCTGTTGCTGCTGGCCGGAGTATCGGGCCTGAGCTTCGCTGGCTCACAGCGTGAAGAGCCGTTATCAAACAGCGTAAAAGCACTCATGCAGCGTAGTGTAAGTGACAGGGCAGTACCAACCCTCACTTTTGCAACGCAAGAGGAGGGTCAGTCATGGCTCAACGACATGTCAGAGCGTCTCAAAAAACGTATACCGGATGCCCGATATCGCGAGGACTTTTTGCGTACAGTGCATTATGAAGCGAGCCGGGCGGGGCTGGATCCACAAATGGTATTAGGGCTGATTCAGGTGGAAAGCGGCTTTAAAAAATATGCAGTATCATCGGTAGGCGCGCGCGGCTTCATGCAGGTAATGCCATTCTGGGTGCGCAGTATTGGCGCTAAAGACCATAATTTATTTCTGCTGCGTACCAATTTACGCTACGGCTGCACAATTTTAAGACATTACGTGGATATTGAGCGCGGTGATTTATACCGTGCTTTGGGTCGATATAACGGCAGTCTGGGTCGACCCGAATACCCGAATATGGTGCTTGGCGCCTGGCGCAAGCATTGGGATTACACGCCAAAAACCTGGAATAACATTCCCAAAAATATTTAGCTGTTAGTTTTATTTTCTGCTAAAACCATAGCATCAAGCTTAATTTTCTATTAAGTTTTCACCCTGTTAATAGTGCTTACATTTGTAAAGAACTGTAAGCAATTATTGCAAATAAGTTTACATCTCATTCAAATTCATTCAGTATGCCCCTAGCGATTTTTTGTTCTAGGGCAACTTATAACATTTCTAATCTGCCCTGGCGTCACGCTGCTGTTCGTATTACCTTGTTATTCAACTAAATATATTTGGGAGAAATAAAGTATGTCGAAATTAACTGCATTGGCTTTAAGTATTGCTGTTTTGGGTGGAGTCTGGGCATTTCTGGCTCTGGGACCTCTTTCTGGCTCGGTGTTGGTCTGGGCCGGATTTATCGCATGGGGTAGCTATTTCCATACTGGAGGTGACGGTGCCGCTTTGCAAAAAACAATTGTCGGCATGATTTACGGTGCTATGGTTGCAGGCGTTGCTTTAGCGCTGGTTGTTGCTAATCCACTAGGCTTGGCTGCCTCGATTGCCGCTCCAGTGTATGTGGCTATTACCGTGTTTTTCCTGGTGATTGTTGCAGGAATCAACTTGTTATCTGTAGTGCCGGCAAATGTTTACGGTTACGCTGCTACCGCTGGTTATGCCTTGAGCACCAATACGGCTAATCTGACAACTATGCCAAACTTAACTAATCCAGTGCTGTTGGTTGCGCTGTCTGTAGTGATTGGTACTTTATTTGGTGCCGCATCAGGTAAGTTGGCTGGGATATTGGGTAAATAAGCCAGTTAGGCAGTAATAAAAAACCGCCTTTAAGGCGGTTTTTTATATGGTTTTTAGTTATTTTTTAAAACTTTGAATCCGTAATAAGTGCCAAATTCACCTTCTGGTTCATGGTACACAAACAGCATATCATTGGTATAGCCGGTGCCGTTGAAGTGGTTTTGTGAGCGTAATTTCATATCTTTAGGCAATTCACTTCTGCCAACATACTTGCCATTCAGGTCAAAAATCAGCACCGCTTTGTGGTCTACATCCAGCAACACCAGTTCCTGGCCTTTCACACCGCTATAGCCGATAAAGTGATCACTTACATCGTGGTGCTCTGCGCCTGCCGCTTTCAAGTCTAGTGTGATTTCACTGATTTTCTCGCGAGATTTGGTTTCAACGACCCAAACTTTATTGCCGCGCTCCTGTTTTGCGTAATATTGGTTGGTTTCTGCGTTATAGCTTGGCATCGTAGCTGAATCGCCAAACGCAGGGTTAAAGCCGAATATATCAGCCGAAGTATTTTTTAGATCACCATTCTCTGCCAGATCAATCGAGAAAATACCGGAGTTAGGAGAAAAGCCTACGTCACTTGAAATGTTATAGGTGACTGTTTCCAGTTTTGCGGTGTTAGGATTGTAATACAGAGAGCGGTTATCGTAGCCTGGGCGTGATGAGTGCAGGTATTTGCCTTCTTCATCGTAAGCATGAATTTCTGATTTTGAGTAAGGTACCTCACCCTCGCCACCCATTGGCGCCAGTCCGCCGTCTGCAATATAGTAACGCTTAAATAACGGGATATGCGCCACCGTCATTGGGCGTGTGGTTGGCTTTTTTGTTAACGGGATTTTAATGCCGACTTGCGCTTCAGGCAGGATTTCTGCATGGGTAAGTTGTGCTGTAGCTAATAAAGCGATAGAAAGTAGTAAGTTTGAAACACGCATAATTGGATTTCTCTATTTTATTATCTAAGGGTCTGGTTATTGCTTTTCTATCAGCATGGCATCGCCATAACTAAAGAATCGGTACTCTTTTGCAACTGCATGGGCATAGGCTTTTCTGATGTTATCAACCCCGGCAAAGGCAGACACTAGCATGAGCAGCGTGCTTTTCGGCAGATGAAAGTTGGTAAATAAACGATCTACCACTTTGAACTGATACCCCGGAGTAATAAAAATATCCGTATCACCATCACCGGCTTTCAGTTCACCATGCTGCGCTGCACTTTCCAGCGCCCGCAGTGCTGTGGTGCCTATCGCCGTTACCCTGCCGCCATGTAATCGCGTTTCATGAATGCTATCTACAGTAGACTGGGGAATGCTAAAAAGTTCACTGTGCATTTTATGTTCCGCAATATTATCTACACGTACTGGCTGAAATGTACCGGCGCCAACATGCAGTGTCACGTAGGCAATCTTGACACCTTTTTGCTGTAGCTGCTCCAGTAAAGCTTCATTGAAATGGAGCCCTGCGGTCGGGGCGGCAACAGCGCCCAAGTGCTTGGCGAAAACCGTCTGGTAGCGTTCTTCATCATCGTCAGTTGCAGTATGTGTAATGTATGGCGGCAGCGGTAAAGCACCATGCTGTTCCAGTAAGTCAAATACCGATACGTCACTCAAAAATTGCAATTCAAATAAATCATCATGGCGCGCCGTGACTTCAACATCAAATGCCTCGCTCAAGCGCATGCGGCTGCCAATTTTAGGTGAACGCGAGGCGCGCACATGCGCATAGGCTACATGCTGGTTAATTACACGTTCGATTAATACTTCAACATTGCCGCCTGTATGTTTTTGGCCGAACAAGCGCGCTTTGATCACACGTGTATCGTTAAATATCAGCAGATCGCCTGCATTGCAGGCATCAGGAAAATCCAAAAACATTTTATCGGTAAGGTTTCCGTTGGATCCGTCCAGACATAGCATGCGACTGGCGGTACGTTCTTGGGCTGGATGTTGTGCAATTAAGTGAGAAGGTAGATAAAAATCGAAATCTTGGGTTTTCATAAATCACATAGCTTGCTATAATAGCGAAATCGCAATTATACAGTAATGTATATTCCATAGAGCCCAGGTGGCGGAATTGGTAGACGCACGGGACTCAAAATCCCGCGCCGCGAGGCGTGCCGGTTCGATTCCGGCCCTGGGCACCAGTAAATCTCTCGATTTATACTCTTTGGAAGTAATTGTAGTAACCGCAGTTATCGTTGCATGAAAATCGCTATGAGCATACACTTTTAAGTGTTATTGATCATAGCGTTTTTTTTCGCCTGTAAGCCACGTTTTGCTGTAATTTTATTGTGAGTTGCCTGCAGGTTACGAACAAATTCGCGCATTTATAGACCCGATTTAAATTAATTTAATTTAATAAGGAGTTCAAAATGGATGAAGATATCAAAATCGTGCAATTCGTACAGGGTAATCAAGGCGGCTCAGACTTTTGCCTGGATGATAAAGGTAATCTGTATAAGGTTGAGTACTCCAGACGCAACGAATTAACGCTGATTAAGCAAAAAATCAACATCATTATTCCGTCCTCATAGAGTTACCTGTTTTGAGGACGGGCTTTTAAGCTCAGAGTTCACTCAGACTTTTCACATGTGTCATCACACAGCGTCCTAAGGCATGTAGTGCATAACCGCCTTCCAGAACGGAGACGATGCGGCCTTGTGCATGTTTCTTGGCAACCTGCTTTAATGTTTCCGTGATCCATAAATAATCGGCTTCTTTCAAAGCCAGCCCACCCATATCATCTTCGTAATGTGCATCAAAACCGGCAGATATCAATAAAAATTCCGGCTGAAAGTGATCTAATGCGGGTAGCCAGTGTTGTGTTACGGCTTCTCTGAATTCAGTGCCGCTGGTTCTGGCGGCAAGCGGTACGTTGATAATGTGATCATTACCGCTGTCAGCACCTGTATATGGATAAAACGGGTGCCTGAACGTAGAGCACAGCATCACCTCTGGGTTATCGTGAAATATGTCTTCGGTACCGTCACCATGATGCACATCAAAATCAAGAATAGCAACGCGCTGCAACTGGTGGTGTGTGAGAGCATGGGCAGCAGCCACTGCAACGTTGTTAAAAATACAGAAACCTGACGCACCGGAACGCCCTGCGTGATGGCCTGGCGGGCGGATGCAGCAAAATGCATTTTCAACTTCACCTGCCATCACCAGATTAACGGCTTGCACTGCAGCACCGGCCGCATGTAGCGCTGCGCTGAGTGTGAACTTATTCATGGCCGTGTCGCCATCCAGATGTATCAGGCCTTCAGCTGGCGCCTGCTGAAATACCCATTCAACATATTGCTGAGTATGAACTTGTGTTAATTGCTCTTGACTTGCCATTTCGGCATCAAAATGAATCAGGTGATCCAGCAAGCCGGATGCAATAAGCTGATCGTTGATGGCATGCAGGCGTTCCGGGCATTCGGGATGGTCTGCTCCCATATTATGTCTGCTGCAGGACGAATGAGTAATATAGGCGGTGCGCATGATGATCTTTTACAGGAGTTTGTACACAGTTTTGATACTGTCTTCTTCTTTGCTGGTTTCGATCGTAAAACCTAAATTCTTCATCAATTTAAGCATGTGGCTGTTCTGGCTCATGACTTCGCCTTGCATGACTTTGAGGCCGCGTTCACGCGCGGCATCCATTAGCACGGTCATTAATTTACTGCCCAGGCCTTTGCCATGCATATTGTCCGCAATCACAATCGCAAACTCGCAGCTTTCGCCATCGGGGTTGGTGGCGTAGCGCGCTACGCCCACTTCCAATTCTTTCTGGTCGGTCTTGTGGCCGTGTGTTTCTTTTACTGCAAGCAGTGCAATTTCGCGGCTGTAATCAATCTGCGTGAAACGCACCAGCATTGCCGGGCTTAGTTCCTGAATACTGTTCATAAAACGGAAATAGCGTGATTCTTCAGATAGCTCGCGTACAAAAGCCTGCTCGAGCTCGGCATCTTCCGGCCGTATCGGACGAATCACAATATTAGAACCGTCACTTAATTGCCAGTTGCTGACTAAATGAGATGGATACGGGTAGATTGCCATATGCGCATAGCGGTCTGCACTTGGGGTGCGGAATGCAACGATGACGCGTGCATCTGCTGCCAGCGCGCCATGTTCATCCACGATGAGCGGGTTAATGTCCATTTCCATGAGCATTGGTAACTCGCAAACCATCTCGGAAACACGCAACAGCAAACTTTCAAGTGCATCCATATTCACCGCTGGCATGTGGCGAAATGCGCCCAGCATTTTTGCGATATGTGTACCCTGAATCAGGTCTTTAACTAAGAACGAATTGAGTGGCGGTAATGCAACTGAACGGTCGCCCATGACTTCTACCATGGTGCCGCCTGCGCCAAACGTGATGACAGGGCCAAATACCGGGTCGTTAGTCACGCCCAACATCAGCTCGCGTCCATTGGGCTTCACCACCATAGGCTGAATGGATACACCGTCAATTCTGGCGTCCGGGCGGTATTGCCGCACATTATCCAGCATCTCATGATAGGCGGCAGGGACTGCCTGTGCGTTTACCAGATTCAGCATGACGCCGCCGGCATCGGTCTTGTGTGTAATGTCCGGTGAGTTGATTTTCATGGCGATCGGAAAGCCTAACTCCAGCGCTATTTGCAGTGCTTCGTTCGGTGAGCGTGCAATCAGTGTTTTTGCCACGGGTATATGAAATGCAGATAACAGCGCTTTTGATTCCATCTCATTCAGTATTTTGCGCCGTTCCTGCAATGCGCCTTCAATTACCATGCGCGCACCTTCAACGTCCGGCTGCAGTTGGTGTGAAAGCGGCCCCGGCACCTGTATCAGCAGTTTCTGGTTTTTGTAGTATTCAGAAAGAAAGGAAAACACTTCTACCGCTGGTTCCGGTGTGCGGAAGCTTGGTTTTCTCGCCCGGTTGAATAGTTTGCGCGACTGCTCAACCTGCGTTCCGCCCATCCAGCAGGCAAGTAAGGGTTTGCTGTATTGATTGGATAGTTCGATAACTGTCTTTGCCGCTTCCAGCGGTTTGGTCATTGCCTGTGGCGTTAAAATGGTGAGCACACCGTCAACATTCGGGTCTTCAAGGCACGCTTTTACGGCATGGTGGTAGCGATCAGCCTGCGCATCGCCGATAATATCTACCGGGTTGCCGTGCGACCAGGTGCCAGGCAGGGTCTGATTCAGCTTGCTGATGGTTTCCTCAGAGAGGTTTGCCATGACCAGACCTAAATCGGCAGCAATGTCAGTTGCCATCACGCCTGGTCCGCCGCCGTTGGTAACAATGGCCAGTCGGTTACCGGTTGGATGAAAGCCGCAGGAAAGGGCTTTTGCTACCGAGAATAGCTGCGTCACGGTTTGTACGCGCACTACGCCTGCACGTCTTACTGCGGCATCGAAAGCATCGTCAGAACCTACCAGTGATGCGGTGTGTGACATTGCAGCTTTAGAAGAAACACTGTGCCTGCCTACCTTAACCAATATCACCGGTTTAATTTGGGCGGCGGCACGAATCGCGCTCATAAAGCTGCGTGCATTGCGTATGCCTTCAATGTACAGCAGAATGCTTTGTGTTTTGATGTCAGAGACGAGGTAGTCGAGAATCTCGCCGAAGTCGACATCGATGGACGAACCCATGGATATGACGCTGGAAAATCCTACATCATTTGTTTGCGCCCAGTCGAGAATCGCTGTGCAAAGAGCACCGGACTGCGACACAAAAGCCAGATTGCCGACATTGACGCTACCATGATTAAACGTTGCATTGAGGCCAATGTCAGGGCGCATGACACCTAAGCAGTTTGGCCCTATCAGGCGGATGTTATGGCGCTTGGCATTTTCCAGTACCGCACGTTCCAGCTTTATGCCAGCTGCACCAGCCTCGCCAAACCCCGCCGTGATAATTACTGCTGCTTTGACGTTGTGCTTGCCGCATTCTTCAATAATATCCGGCACAGATTGCGGTGGTGTGGCAATAATGGCTAAATCTACCGCTTCTTCTATCTGCGATATGGAAGCGTAAGCTTTATGCCCTTGTATTTCTGCGTGGTTTGGATTAATCGGGTATAGCGCGCCCAGATAACCGCTTTGCAGCATATTATGGAATACGATTTTTCCTACAGAATCAGTCTGGTCACTTGCACCAAAAACAGCAACAGATTTTGGTGCGAATAGCGGTTTAAGATAATGTTGACCCATAGTTTGAACCCACCGTTACATAATCAATACCATCATAGCTGATTTACTTATGGAAATATTGAGCTGTGTCATTACTTGGGTGAAAAACGCTCAAGCACGTGCTTGGTCATGCCTTTTGCCAGCTCTTCTTCACCAAAGAATACTGTGCCGATACCATCACTTTGCAGCATTTTTGATTCTTCTTCACTGTGGGTGCGTACCACAACTTCAATGCCGGGCTGCAGGGTGGTGGCGATTTCTGCCATTTTGCGCACATTCATTGAGTCCGGTGTCGCAATGACTAACAGTGCCGCATTGGTAATATGTGCCTGAATCAATACTGCAGGGTCTGCGGCGTCACCTGAAACCGCAGGTACTCCCGCTTTGCGCAGTTTTTCTACCATTTCCCGGTTCTGTTCGGCAACTACATAAGGAATGCCGCGCTCAGTCAAGGCTTCTGCAATACGACGGCCAACGCGCCCATAGCCAACCAGTACGACCTGACCTTCCAGATATTTGCGTTCGGTGCTCATAGGCAGTTCAGCAAACGGGTCGGTGCGAGATTCAAGCTCTCGTGCCAGTCGGGAGTGTTTCAGCGCCCAGTTTTTGAGTGGTTTTATGGCTGAAAAAACAAGTGGATTGAGGGCGATGGAAATGAACGCGCCAGCCAGAATCAGGCTCATGCCGGCGGCCGGTAAAATACCCAGTGCCATGCCAAGGCCGGCCAATATGAATGAGAACTCACCGATCTGTGCCAGGCTTGCCGCGATGGTCAGCGCTGTATTCAATGGATAACGGAATGCAAGTGTCAGCACCATGGCGGCAATTGATTTGCCAATAATGATAATGGCGACTACGGCTAGCAGTCGTAACGGTTCATCCAGTAAGATCTGCGGTTCAAACAGCATGCCTACCGATACAAAGAACAGTACGGCAAAAGCGTCTCTTAACGGTAATGATTCTTCAGCTGCACGATGGCTGAATTCGGACTCGCGCATCACCATGCCTGCGAAAAACGCACCCAGGGCAAATGAAACATTGAATAGCGCTGAAGCGCCGTAGGCAATGCCAATGGCAACCGCAACAACTGACAGCGTGAACAATTCACGCGAACCGGTTTTTGCCACATGCCATAACAGCCATGGCAACGCACGTTTGCCAACGACCAGCATCAAGATGATAAATACTGAAACCTGCAGGATAGTCAGGCTGATAGTCTGCCAAAGCGGAGCAGTATTTGCTGCGTCTACCGTGCCGCCCAGCACACCTGCCAGCGGAGGCATTAATACCAGCACCATGACAGTTGCCAGATCTTCTACCACCAGCCAGCCTACGGCAATCTTGCCGTTCATGCTGTCCAGAATGCCTCTGGATTCAAGCGCTTTCAGCAGTACCACGGTGCTGGCGCAGGATAGCGACAGACCAAAAATAAGGCCTTCGCCGAAAGTCCATCCCCAGCTATATGCCAGCACAGCACCTAGTACGGTTGCCAGGGTCATTTGTACCACGGCGCCGGGCACTGCAATGCGTTTCACGGCAAGTAAGTCATTGACCGAAAAATGTAAGCCAACGCCAAACATCAGCAGCATGACGCCGATTTCTGATAACTGAGAGGCGATGCCAATATCTGCTACAAAACCTGGCGTTGCCGGGCCTATCATGATGCCTGCCATCAGATAACCGACCAGAGCAGGCAGCTTGATACGTTCGGCGATGAAGCCAAATATCAGCGCAAGGCCGAATGCCGAGGCGATTGTCGTAATCAGTGAAATGTTGTGTTCCATATGTCTTTCGTTGCTTGTTGTTTTTATTAAAAACGTTCGTGACTTTACAGTTTAAATCTTTATGAATGCCGGTGAAGCCGGTGTTTTACTGGTATTTTAATCTGGATGAAAATTTAACTAAAATCCGCTTGAAATGCAGATGATCAGTCAGCGATTAAAATCTTTATATGATTATAGAACAGTTAATCGCACTAAAAATAGCAGTGATGGTCACATGACTTATCATCGCATAGCGCTTTGCTTATTATGAACCTGATTTATTGCAGTTTTATTGAGATGATTAAGTTTAAAAGGGGTTTGCATTGAAGATATTAATGATAGCAGCATTGGTTCTGATCGCTGCCTGGGGTTTTAATTATTTCGGCGATACGGGATTTATCAGGTCAGCGCCAGAGAATCAGGCGCTGATTAAAGTCGGCGATGAGTGCATATCCATTTCAGAGCGAGCCAGTGCACATCTTGTTCCTAAGCTTGAGTTTCAGCGGCTCGAATTACAGGCGCGCAAAGCGAATGTGGTCGTGCGCTGCATGGCAGATCGTAATTACTATCAAAGTCCGGCATGGTTGAAATACGCACAGCCCATTGCTGCCAGAATTTCATCACAGCAGCATGTTTCAGTGGATGAAGCGCTGGAAACATTGAAGCGGGCAGATATGCTAGTTTTTGAGTCAGCACCCAATAAGCCTGTTTATTGGCAATACGTGAAAAAATAAAACCAAGAAACAAGCACATTAATCAATCAGTTTTATTCGTTTTTTAATGCAGCAATCTTTACAGAAAGCTGGTCGGCTTCGGCTCCATCCAAAGGTCTTATTAGGCGAATGATCTGTTCAAGGTCGGAGGAATTTTTTTCCAGCAGCGCAATTTTTGATAAAGTCAGCATTGCATCAAGGTGGCGGTTATTCAACGCCATGCATTTGTTAAGGTGCTGCTTGGCTTCTGCAATCTGGTGCGATTCAAACTCTGCTGTGCCCAAAAAATACCATGCATCGGCCAGATGAGGCTGCTCGATAGTCCATAAGCCGGCGATCTTTTTTAGCTCCTGCCACTCATGGTTCTGGTATGGCACCACTACCTGCATAAAATATGGATGCTGACTGTTTGGCTTTGCCCAGAATGGCTGTTCATTGGTTTTTAACGATATGAGGTCTGGCGTATCGAACAGACGTTTGATCCAGTCTACCGGCATACTGTAAAAGAATGAGTTTGGCCCGGGGTTTTTAAAACTGGTAATGCCGATCAGATTAAAATTCTGGTCAAACATTGCGCCGCCGCTGGAGCCGAGGGCAAAAGCCGCATTAGAGCGAATGATCAGGTTGCCGTCCAGCGGATAGGTCGCTTTTATACTGCCGTAGGAGGGTTGCGGAACGCTATTGCCACTGGGGTAACCAACCGTAAATATTTCTTCTTCATGCAGTAGCGTCGCACTGTCACGCATGGGCACAGGTTTGAACGGCAATTTATCAAACTTAAGTAAACATAAGTCATGTTTCCAGTCGGCTTTCATGGCAATCGGCTGATAGCCATCGCCGTACTTTGCAATGTTTGCACCGTGTGCGTTCGCCAGTACGTGGCAATTGGTTGCAACATATTCATTGCTTACAACAACGCCAGTCCCTGCTCCGGTATTGCCGTTACCCAGATCAACGCTGACATGCACAATCGACTCATTGAGTCTCAGCAAATCTGCAATATTGGGCTGAGAAAAGCCACTGAGAGGACTTGCCAATAAAACGACGAAAAAAATAGTTTTCTTCATGAAAAATCCTCTGACTCAGTAGCTGTCTAGCTATCTGCATGCTAGTAATTGAATTGTCACTGACGGCCAAATTTTAACTTTGATAGATTATCTATATTTGTGCGTAAAACGCTAGTTAGGTTCAATTTGTGTTGGCCGTGACGCTCAAAGGCGCATTAAATATGGTTTTTTGATGATTTATTGCCCACATATACTATTCAAGCCAATAAACACGGGTTATGATGGGGATTGTTATGTGAAGCAAATGCATTTCGCATAATTTTGAGATTTGATTAATATTCGTCTTAACTAATCAGGAATACTATCCATGAATAAACAAGAATTGATTGCCCAAATTGCAGAGCAAGCTGGCTTAACAAAAACAGATGCAGCAAAAGCGCTTAATGCGATTACTGACAGCATCACACAATCTTTGAAAAAAGGTGATCCAGTAACATTGATCGGCTTTGGTACATTTAAAGTTGGTAAACGTGCTGCACGTATCGGCCGTAACCCACGTACTGGCGCTGAATTAAAAATCGCAGCTTCAAATGCACCTGGCTTTACTGCTGGTAAAGCACTGAAAGACGCTGTGAACTAAAAGTTTTATTTTATGGATGCACCTAAGTTCTTAGTTTAGCTTTTGTGTATCTATGATTAGTTATAAATAAAAACGGGAGCCAAGGCTCCCGTTTTTATATTGCGCTTCGCTAATCTATGAACTGGATTATTTGCGTATCACATTCATGGTAATTCCAAAGCCCAAACGCATTTATGCGCGCCTGTTTCAAAAGTTCAGCTAACGATGCATAATGCAGTGATGATACTTTAATGCCACCTGGTGGTTGAATATGCCCATTCATTGAGTATCTCCCAAGCCTGCAAATCCAGGCGGTACATGCAGCCTTGAGTTCTAATTAAAAAAAGAGGATCGCAAAATGTTAGAAGCTTTATCAGATTGGCCAACGCCGCCTTATTTCATTTTTGATCCGGCCAGCATCAAGTCCGGGCCGGAAAGTTGCCTGATTTACTACCTTGACGGCAGAAAAGCGTTAGGTGATCTGATACGTATGTCTGAAGATGAAGCTAGCATCGTATTTTTATCATCACGCAGCGATGTACATGAAGTCATTAATCTGGATCAGATTAAAACCATACGCATGTTAAGGCCGTTGATTATGCACCGGCAGATGGCGCTGCTGCATGAGCGCGCTGAGGAGGTTTTTCATTCAGCTGATCGCCAGACTTTTACTGTTGAATTTACAGATAAAGAAACAATCACCGGTGAGACCGTGGGCTATGCAGAGACCGGCAAAGGTTTATTTCTTTATCTGCCTAAAGATGCTGAGCAGATATTGCGTTGCTTCATTCCCAGACAATCTATGGCTAAATATCAAATTGGCATGCATCTTGGTGAAATGCTGATTAAAGAAAAACTGGTACTGAAAGATCAGGTAGATGAAGCTGTAGCGCATCAACGTAAGCTGCGTCAGCAGCTTATTGGCGAGTATTTATCTGAGCAGGAAATCGTGTCGCGCGAGCAGTTGGAGCAGGCGATTCTTCATCAGGAAAAACGCCCGATTCTTAAGCTGGGTGAAGCATTGCAGGAATTAGGACTCATCAGTAAAGAGCAGCTTGACGAGGCATTGGAAAAACAGCAGAAGAACCGCAAGATGCCCTTAGGGCGCATATTGGTTGAAATGGGAGCAGTTGCAGAGAATGTGCTCAATGGGGCTTTGGCAAAAAAGCTGGGAATCCCGTATGTCGGCATTGCCAAGTTCAATGTAGATTTGAACGCCGTGCGCTTGGTCGGCGCGGAATTTGCTCGTAAATATATGTTAATGCCTTTATACATACACGATACGGCACTTGTTGTTGCATTTCAGGATCCTTTCAACACCAAAGCGGTAGAAGAGATCAGGTTTCTAACGGATATGAAAGTCATTCCGGTCATATCTTCTCACGATGATATTGATAAGGCGATCAAGAAATATTATCACGCTGCAGTTGCCGATAAATATGCGACAGCTATGGCGGAAGAGGTTGTGCCCAGAAACGGTGAATATGATTTTTATAATACCGCGACAGAGTTGAAAATTGATGACCTGACATCTAAATTGTCGAATGAAGATCGTGTTACAGAGCTCAAGCTGGATGCAGTTACCGAGTCTGATAATACACTGGTGCAGACGGTTAACAAGATCATTCTGGATGCGTTTAATGACGGTGTGTCGGATATTCATATAGAAACCTACGCGGGCAGAAAGAGCACCCGTGTTCGATTCCGTAAAGACGGTGTACTGGCAGATTATGTCGAGATTCCTGCAAATTTCCGTGAAGCGATTATTTCTCGAATCAAGATTATGGCGCAAATGGATATCTCTAATCGCAGAACCCCGCAAGATGGCAAGATTGATTTCCAGCGGTTTGGCTCTGCCAAAATCGAGCTGCGCGTAGTGACTATTCCCACCACGAATAATCTTGAAGATGTCGTAATGCGCGTTCTGGCGGCCGCCAAGCCATTGCCGATAGAAAAGCTGGGCAGCGCCCCCGACATACTGGATAGCCTGAAACGTATTGTGGAGCGACCCTATGGATTGATATTGGTCTGTGGCCCAACCGGCTCAGGCAAGACAACTACGCTGCATTCATTGCTTGGATATATCAATACGCCGAGTAGGAAAATATGGACGGTGGAAGATCCTGTAGAAATCAGCCAGCCTGGCTTGCGTCAAGTGCAGGTCAATAATAAAAGCGGACTGACATTTGCGCATGTGATTCGTAGTTTTTTACGGGCAGATCCCGATGTAATCATGATCGGCGAGATGCGTGACCAGGAAACCACAAAAATTGCGATTGAGGCATCCCTCACTGGGCACTTGGTGCTCTCTACCTTGCATACCAATACCGCGCCGGAAAGTGTGACCAGATTACTGGATCTCGGTATGGATCCATTCAACTTTGCCGATGCGCTGATAGGTGTGCTGGCGCAACGCTTATTAAAAGCGCTGTGCAAAGAATGTAAACAGGCATACGAGCCAGATGCGCAGCAAATAGATGCACTGTTAGCTGAGTTTCTTGAGGGGTCATCTATCGGGCGTGAAGAGGCGGCTAAAGATTGGCAGCTTCATTTCGCGAAAGATGGAGCCTATACCTTGTACAAGGCAGCGGGATGCCCGCATTGTAACAACACTGGTTATAGCGGTCGTGTCGGGGTTCATGAGCTGATGACAGTCAACCCTGAGATCAGGCACTTGATTCAAACAAGAGCGCCTCTGTCTGAGTTGCAGCAGGCAGCGTTAAAGGCAGGAATGCGTACGCTCAGGCAAGATGGAATATTGAAAGTGCTGCTTGGCGATACAGACATGGCGCAGGTGCGCGCAGTCTGTGCCTAGGCACGGTATGCATGGTTTTATTGGATGATTTAAGTTGCTGTTTACGTTATTTTTGAATAAAACTGCTAAATTTTGATAATTTTCTAATTATTTCGAAAATAGGTTGGAAAATTAATTAAATTTCATGTAATATGCCGCCTCGTTGGTTGAGGCAGGGTGCTTAGCTCAGTTGGTAGAGCGTCGCCCTTACAAGGCGAATGTCAGCGGTTCGACCCCGTTAGCACCCACCAAAAATCAGCGTAAAAAATGCATATTTTTCTGAACGAAATATGCATTAAGGAGTGGTAGTTCAGTTGGTTAGAATACCGGCCTGTCACGCCGGGGGTCGCGGGTTCGAGTCCCGTCCACTCCGCCAACTATTTTGATCATTATCGTGATTAGGTAATGATCTAAGCAAAGCCCCATGATTGGGGCTTTTTGCTTTTTTGCGGCAGGTTTTATGCTGTCTAAGATATTTTCATGCCACCATATTCACATGCCTTTAAGTGTTTAATCTGGTATTTCTTGATGCTATTGCCTGTGGTGCCGTAATGTACAAAAAAATTGGCAGCCATCATTGCTGATCACTACCAATTTCGATTCCACTATAAAACGGGTTTATTTGGATAAACTTTAGTCTTTACCGATTTGATATTCTTCGTAGCTAACTTCCACGATTTTGCCAGTAGTAGCATCAACTTCAACTTTTATCTCTTCTTTATCTGCCTCAAGAATATCAAACTCATAAGATGCTTTGCCATCTGCTTCGAGTTCATATTCGGTTTCTACGACAGTACCAGGGTGCGCAGCTAATGCCGTGGCTTTAGCATCAGCCTCACTCACTTTGGCTAAGGCTTTAAATTTAGCATCATCCGCTTTTACTTCTTGCTCAACTTCTGTCACTTTGCCAGATTTTGCATCACATTCAATATCCCACGCGGTGCCATCCGCGGATTCAATATCAAATTCATACACGCCTTTTTTGTTCTCGGATTTGAATTCTGTTTTAACAATTTTGCCTTCGTGTTTAGTTAAGGCAGCTTTTACGCACTTACCCAAACTATCGTAAGCTTTGGGTTTTAAGGTGTCGTGGTCAGCCATGGCTGTGTTGGCAAAAAATGCAGTTGCAATTAAAGCGGTACCTATAGATAAACGCGTAGATAAACGAAACATATAAATCTCCTATTTGAATTAACGTAAAAACTTACTTATACATGTGCGGCAAGATTTAATCTTATAAACTAGTCTTGTAGATTAGATTTGTACCAAAATTACATAAAAGGTTCATCGCTGCTACTAAGGTTAACAATCGCCAGATTGATGATTAATCTGAATAAAAAACCCAAGCAGAAAAGTATTGTGAGTAATAAAAGATTATTTGATAATCAGCAATATAGCTTGTATTAGCGGTGATGGGTTTTGATATAGCGCAAGCATCAAGACAATTGAAAAAGATACTATGCTAATAGACGCGAAAATGCAGTTTTTGTTATTCTAGATTGAGATAGTACAAAGTATCAGTGAGCTTTCATTTGGGTCACTATCCTGTATTTGGAACATCCTCCCATCTAGTCGTATAACTCGGGCTCTTATTCTCCTGCCTCATCTTCCAGGGTCGCCTGAATCCTTCACTGGCTAGCTTGATAGACTCCTTCCCCATCTTGCGATTGATCTTATCCATCGTGGCCATAAGTTCGTCTGATTTGAGTGTGGATTGCATTTGACTGAATAAGTCCGTTTGCACACCTTCAGCGGGTACGAGTTCGGACAACATGACGCCAGCCTTTGCATAGTTATAATTAGGTTTATAGATTTGTCTAAGACCCCATAAGACGACTTGTACTAATTGCCTTGAATCATCAGTAGGTGATGAAAGCGGGATTGTCAGTCCATTGCTATAGAACGGATCATTCGGTTTGAAGGGCGATGTTCTGATATAGACATACACACTTCCTGCAAAGGATTGTTGCCTACGTAGTTTTTCTGCTGCGCGACACATGTAAAGTGTGATGGATTCAGCCAGACTATTATAGTCACGCACTGGATGCCCAAAGCTTCTTGAACTGAGAATTTGCTTTTTAGGTGGTGAGACTTCTTCCAGATCAATGCAGACCGTACCATTCAATTCACGAATGGTTTTCTCCATCACAACACTAAACTGCTTTCTTAATCTCTCCGGGTTAGCCCGTTTTAAATCTAATACCGTTTTGAAGCCTAAGGCTTCAAGTTTAGGTGCAAGTCTACGACCGACACCCCATATTTCACCGACTTCAATTTGGGCCAATAAATAATCAAGCTCAACCTCGCTCATCGTATTGAAGTTACATACGCCATTAAACTGTGGTCTTTTCTTGGCGCAGTGGTTAGCAAGTTTGGCCAGTGTCTTGGTGGCACCAATCCCGACACACACCGGTAAGCCCGTCCATCTAAGTATGCGTTTTCGCATGTGCTGACCATACCTGATCAGGTCCCGTGTTTTAAAACCTGTGAGATCCAGGAAGGACTCATCAATGGAATACACCTCCTGGTCCGGACTGTACTCACGCAAGATGCTCATGACCCGATTACTCATATCTGCATAGAGTGCATAGTTACTGGATAAGGCAATAATGCCATGCTGCCTTGCCAGGTCTTTCAGTTTGAACCAGGGAGCACCCATGGCAACACCCAATGCCTTGACCTCATTACTTCTGGCAACCGCGCAGCCGTCGTTATTACTTAATACGACAACTGGCTTGCCGTTAAGCCTGGGATTAAACACACGCTCGCAGCTGACGTAGAAGTTGTTCACATCAATGAGGGCGATATGGCGGGTTGGCGAGGAAATGGGTGATGGTTTCATATTGATTATTGTAACAATAATCATTGTTGTTAACATCACTAGTTGTTCATGATTTTACTGATACTGTATTCATGAACAGCAATAGTGCTGGTTTCTATTGACGGCGTAAGATGAACACATCAACAAACAACTCGTTGAGTTTAACTAAAGGAGAATATTATGTGGACTAAACCAGCAGCTACTGAAATGCGTTTCGGTTTCGAAGTAACAATGTACGTTATGAACAAATAATTCCTTAACGGAATTTTCAAAGGGAGCTTAGGCTCCCTTTTTGTTTGTTCAAGACTTTTAACTCTGAGTAGATCGAATCAGTAAGATCAATAACCAAGAAACACAGATAAGGCTTTCTTGTAAATTTCATTACCAGACCCATAGTTTATAAACTATTAGGTATTCGTCGCAGACATTCCCGATAGCGCATTAATGGAATCAACCACGCTCGCAAGCTCACGGACTGCAACTACATTTGGTAACTTAGCTTGATAGATTTCGCTCAATTTTCGGTAATACCAGAGCGTACCTTCTTTCTTGCCAGTAAACCGGTTGAACAAGCTTTCACCATGCGTAGTGAGGTCGGTCAGGATTGCACGGGCGTTGTGTAGTTTGTCGCAACACGAAACCAATAATAGCTCTGCCGGCTCATGTTGCAGATGCTCAAGATAATTCTCTTTGCGTTCTTTCCAGGGTGCTTTTTCGCCTGATGCGTCTTGCTCTCCATCCGTGCAACCTTCCACCAAGCGCAACACACGCGGACCAAATCGCTCAAGAATCTCTTTACGAATTCTCGGCACCGCTGAAGGTGGGTCTGCGTCCTCTATAACGTCATGAAGTAATCCAGCAATCGCTTGATCCTCATCGCCACCGTTTTCCCATATAAGCGCTGATACACTCATCAAATGGCTGATGTATGGAATTTTGGTGCCTTTACGCATCTGGCAGCGATGTTCATGGGCGGCATATTTAAATGCTTCGGCAAATCTTTCGGTAAATTGAGCGGTCATGTTTTTTTGGTTTTCTATTAGTGTGAATTGGAAAATAAGCTTATTAATCTTCATCCCAAGCATCGATAACAATCATATTATCAGGATTCACTTGGTCAAACTTCTCAAGTTGAACGGTTGCCTGCGAGACCCATCCACTAGGGGTTACATAGTCTTCTCCTATGACCAAAGGACCTCTGTGCGCAGGTGGGCCTGCCTTTATTAGCGGCAAGACATCTTTCACTCTAGCTAAATATCTTAAAGGATAACCGTTACCACCAAGGTAGTTTGCTTTGCCATCTTGAACAAGTTTATTAAGCCAATCTACGCCACCAAGGCTCGCTCTCCAAGTTGCAAGTACGCTTTCATCTTTTGGCCAGCGCCAGTCATTTTGGTCAGTAGATTCGGTAAATTCTGTGTGAATAAAAATTTCCCATCCAAGCATATTTAGTTACCTTCCATTATGAGTTTTTCTTAATCGGTTACATATTTTTATATGCATTATCACATTTTGTCAGCCTACCTAAATCGCCTAAATGACCCCGTTACCACACCCCATATCTCGAACTGCATTTCTTCCATAATCTCGATAGGTTTGAAATCTTTGTTGGCAGGTAAAAGTCTCGGTGCCCCTGACTTGTCTTTAGCAAGCGTTTTAATGGTAAATTCACCGTTGATGACGGCAAGCACAATGTCACCGATATTAGGCGTCTTGGAGCGATCCACAACCGCCTTGTCACCCGGTAACAACCCGACGTCCATCATCGAGTAGCCCTGGATGGTCACAAAGAAAGTTGCGTCTTCCTGATCAATCAGAAAGTCATTCGGATCCAATCGCTTCTCGACGTGTTCTTCGGCAGGACTTGGGAATCCGGCTGACACCTTTGAAGAATACAACGGCAGAGATACCTGCACATGATGCAGGCTTGGCAGCTCGAACTCACTTACTGCGTCTAGGTCTGTGTTTAGGCGCTTCTTTTGATAGGCAGCAAGGAAATCCTTAATGACCGGTTCCTGACTAGTGGGGATGCGTACCACGCTGGTTGGCTCACGGAATTTACCGCTGCCGATTCTGCGTCCAGCACCTTCACGCGTACCACCGCGTTTAGTTTCTAAATTGTTTTTATCCATTAGATTATTGTAACAACAATTAATTGATTTCAGCTACTGATTATCAATCTTGTTGCATCTGATAAACTTGAACCATGTGTGGCGGCGTTAAATATACAGACAAGCAAAACAAGACCTGGACGGTGTATTTCCCGAGTCCGAAGGCGGCTCTGCCTGTGCTGAAGAAAGACGGTGAAATAGAGTGGGTTACTTGGGGTAAGCGTAAAGAAGAGAATGTGCCGGCATTCCCAAATGGTGGATGGGCAAGGCTAGACTCCATCAAGGAAGGTAAGTGGCAGCGTTATCAACCACGACCGGTGTTACTCCCCATTCAATCGTTATGGAGAAAGATGCTGAAAAGGTGAGCCACTGGTTTGATATCAAAGCTGGTGAAGTATTACAAGGACTACTCACTGTGCATGATGGCGCTGCCAGAGTCTATGTCGTTACCACTGATACACCGTCAGAGTTTAGTTATATTCATGACCGCTGGCCTAGGATCATTCAGAAAACAAATCAAACAGAGAGTATTGTCCATGACTGACATGAACCGATTCAATCAATACCTGACACTCGCTAATCAATTAGCAAATGTCGCGACTAAAGAGGACTTGGCAGAATGCGCAAGATTGCTTGCCATTAATGTTGCACATTATCAGTCAGTCTATGGGACGCTTCCTTTAGATGAAACGCTTGAGATGGCCTATGCAGAAACCCCTAATCAGGCGCAGATTGATTTAGTGGCAAATGGCATGGAAACTATGGTGGGTGTGCTGGGCGGCATTGTGCAAGGATTTGATACGAAGCCATCGCACTAACTTTAATTTAACTATCGCAAAAATAATAATGACTAGCCACATCATCCAAAAAGTACTGTTCGGATTGACCTTAGCCTTCTCTGTGCTTGCGCACGGTGAAATAATCAATGGCCGTGTTGTCGGAATATCTGATGGGGATACGCTTACTATTCTCGATGCAAGCAATACGCAATTTAAAATAAGGCTGGCTGCTATCGATGCACCAGAAAAAGCTCAACCATTTGGTCAGCGCGGGAAACAGAAGCTATCAGAGATTTGTTATGGTAAGAATTCGAGTGTCAATGTTGTAAGCACGGATCGCTATGGGCGTAGTGTCGGTGACGTTGATTGTGCCGGCATCAATGCCAATCAAGCGATGATTGAATCAGGTCTAGCTTGGGTATATCGAAAATACGATAAAGGGCATGAGCATTTGTACGCACTTGAAGAGGAAGCCAGGAATGCACGACGTGGTCTTTGGACGGATACCAACCCAATAGCACCTTGGGATTGGAGAAAAGCCAAGCGTAATTCCGGCAGTTAACGGCGCCTCTTAATTCAAACGTTAGGCAATGCTGTGGAAATTGAGCTTCGAGATTTCAACTCACCGAGCGACTTTAGCTCAGCGTCGCTCCGTGATCGCGCAACAGTGAGCACGAAGGTACCAATCACAAGACACTATGCAGCATGTCCGAAGGTATTGAAGTCGCGTTTGTCGCACTAGATATGCCAGAACACAAAAATTATCTTTGCGTGTATGGGCTAGTTGTTGAACCAAAGTGACGTCGTCGCGGCTAGAGAAACAATAAACCTAAGAGAAGACAAGGGATTCCAGCCATGTGCCACTAACACTCAATCATTAATATATAGACCCATGGGTCTCATCAATTGTTAGAGCACCAAAACCCTCACGCATAAGTTATGGAACACTTGGTTGCGTGACAACACTGGTCAGATTGCTGTTGTGAAGTATAAAATTGCAGGTGCTGACAGAAAGTGAGATTGCCGGCCAAGTAAAACTAGACATGTCTCTGAAGTTGTTTGGTTGAAACCGCAAACAATGACCATAGGTTCATCACTAAGTCTCATCAGGACGGCCATCATTTTTCTGAATTAACAACATGCCAAAACTAATCATAGCAAGACACACATCAGGTCGCATGATCGATATTCGTGATGCAAAGAACGGATTAGCCTGTGATTGCTCCTGTTCTTGCTGTGGTGACCGTCTTGTGGCACGGCAAGGTGAAGAACGGGACTGGTCCTTTGCACACGAAAGCGGGGCGGACTGTGCCGGTGCAATTGAGAGTGTGCTACATAGAGCTGCCAAACAGGTTCTTGAAGAAGAAAAGAAGCTGTTTGTTGGCAGTTACGATCCTATCGCTAACCTTGGTTATGAATTTCATCACTTGCTCAGAAAAACCATTAGGATGTACCGTCAAGAGTTGCTCGATATAGAAACAAGTGATGATGTCTATTGGCATTTCACAGACGGAACGATGGCTAGTGCCCTAAATGCATCAAGAAAAGTGTGTAGCACATCGCAATTTTTCTTTTCAGAAGTAGTCAGTGAAGTGCGTGCTGAAGGTTCATCACGAAAGCCAGATGTGACCGCTATTACTCACAAAGGAAATCAGATTTTTATTGAATTCGTAGTAACGAACGCCTGCGATGACATAAAAATTGCCGAATTGGAACAACTAGGAATTCCTGCCATACAAATCAATTTAAGCCCTTTAGCAAAAACTGAATTCACACTTGAAGATGTCAAGAATGTTGTGGTCAATGGAGCTGAAGCCAATGGTCTGTTCATAAAAAGAGAGTGGTTGGTGAAACCAGCGTTCATTAAGCACGCAGATGCTCTGGCTAATCAGTTTTCTAAAGAAGCCAGAACCAGATTTAAAGAATTGAAAGCTGAATCGGAAGCTAGATATAGGAAAACGGTGGAGTGGACTGTTAAACCAGAGACTGATCACACTGATAGCCTGGCTGGAGGAGCTCTAAGCTCACTATATTTTATGCGTACAACTATTTATGTATCTCAAAAGGAAGATGAAGCTATTCTCTGGTGTGATGGTCCGGGTCTGGTAGGTTCTGCTATAAAAGAAGTGATGACAGAACTAAACGCAGGATATACAGAAGCCGGCAATTGGAGAGTCGCTGGTGCAAATGTCCAGGTGGAAATTATAGAAGCATTCAGAAATAAGGAATCGGAAATAAGACGTAAAAGCGCGGAAGAAAGTGCAAGACTTCAGTATCAGGAATCTAAGGCAAGTGTTATCAAAAAATCTCCAGAAACCCCAAAACACATCACTCAACAAGTAGATGTTGCAGAGGCCACCAAGGCGATTATTGCCAAACATAGCGGTATCGTCGATTATCAGTGGCGTCGCATGAAGATCAATGAAGAACTGGTGTCGCTTGGATATCCGCAGATTTAGAAAATATCGCGTAGTCATGATGAAGCTGCGTATACTTATTAATTAAGCCACTTATTAAAGTCGCAAAAAAGCCAGTAATAATTACTACGAGTATCCAGCTGTAATTATCAAATACAAATCAGATAAATGGTTATTCCTTATGCAAGTTTTGCCGCAGTCATAATTACTGTAAGACCGCTCAGCGGGACAAAGCGGCCGTTCAGTTGAGTTCTTCTGACTTCAGCAATCGGCCCATTGCAGTCATACCAAAAACAAAGCTGGTCAGCAGCAATGGAGGACAAAGCTTTCATTCACTTAAAGTTTTAATATTTCTACAATTGGCTTAAAGCTTATCTTCATAAAAATTTACAGAATTTTATATAACCAAAGAATCTCATACTCATGAGAAACATAGCAGATTTTGAATTTTCAGTTATTAAAAATTTATCATTCGTCGTCATCAAACAAATTCATATTAGATTCTTAGCATAGTAAAACGGATTTTTATATTTCAGTTAGACGACTGGTCTAATCTATGCAATAATGCGCTTATGGGTAACAAACTTCCAACCACAAAATCTAGTGATACACGTCAGCAAATTTTAGACACAGCCAAGGATATCATCCTAGGCAAGGGCTTTGCTGCTGTCGGCCTCAACGAAATACTCTCTGCTGCAGGGGTGCCTAAGGGGTCGTTCTATCACTATTTCAAATCCAAAGAGCAGTTTGGCGACGCATTGCTGGAAAATTACTTTGACGATTATTTGCAGATGTTAGAACACTTACTCAAAGATGACGGCAGTTCAAATTCCAGCCGACTGCTCAAGTTTTTTCAATCATGGTTGGACACCCAATCTAGCGACGCCACAACAGATAAATGCTTAATTGTTAAATTGAGCGCAGAAGTGACCGATCTCTCCGAAGCTATGCGTATTACGTTAAAAAACGGTACTGATCGTGTCATCGCGTGTCTTACCAACTGCTTGCAAGAAGGCATTCGTAAAGGTGAGTTTCCTGCCAACCTGGATGTAAATGCTGTCACGGCAGAAATCTATTATATGTGGGTTGGTGCAACACTTTTGACCAAGGTCAGTCGCACACGCGCTGCCTTGGAATGCGCCATGAGTGCTACGAAAATAAGACTTGGACTTAACTAAGCTGGCTTTTTTATTTGGCACAACACTAGCCGACTGGTCTAATAATTTTAATGTTTAAGGAGTTTTTATGCTGAATTTTGATTTTTATAATCCGACACGTATCGCTTTCGGTAAAGGCAAGGTCGCTGAAATCGACAAGTTAGTGCCACCTGAGGCTCGCGTTTTGATTATTTACGGCGGTAACAGTGCCAAGAAGAATGGAACACTTGATGAAGTGCAGGCTGCTCTGGGTAACCGCGTATTTGAGATGTTTGGTGGCGTTGAGCCAAATCCAACCTATGAAACCATGATGAAAGCTGTGGCACAGGTCAAGACCAACAAGCTCGATTTCCTTCTGGCAGTTGGTGGTGGCTCCGTGATTGACGGCACCAAATTTGTCGCAGCTGCGGTGTATACCGAGGGTGACCCATGGGAAATTTTGCTCCAGCACGGTGCAAATGTTAAAAAAGCCATGCCTTATGGCACGGTGCTGACCTTGCCTGCTACAGGCTCTGAAATGAACGACGGCTCAGTGGTCTCACGCATTGAAACCTCATCCGGTTTGCAGGATAAACTCTATTTCACCAGTGAACATGTGTTTCCAAAGTTCTCCGTACTCGACCCAAGCAAGAGTTTCACCCTACCTCCGCGCCAGTTGGCTAATGGCGTGGTGGACGCATACACCCATATCATGGAGCAATACCTGACCTACCCCGTTGGCGCCCGCGTGCAGGACCGCTTTGCGGAAGGGTTGTTGCAGACGCTGATTGAAGTTGGACCTAAAGTTCTTCAAAACCAAGAAGATTACGAATTGCAAGCCAATTTCATGTGGGTGGCCACGCTAGCCTTAAATGGCTTGATCGGCTCTGGTGTGCCAAGCGATTGGGCGACGCACATGATTGGCCACGAAATCACCGCACTGCATGGTTTGGATCACGCACAAACGCTAGCTATCATTTTACCGAACATGCTCAGCCTGCGTCGCGATGCCAAGCGCGCCAAGCTACTGCAATATGCCGAACGCGTTTGGCATATCAGTGAAGGTACGGAAGATGCGCGTATTGAAGCGGCCATTCAGAATACCCGATCATTTTTTGAGAGCCTAAATGTACCAACGCGATTATCTGCCTATGACATTAGCGCAGATGCCATTCCTGCCATGCTGTCACAGCTGGAAAGTCATGGCATGGTCGAGCTCGGTGAACACAAGGATGTGACGCTGGATAAGAGCAGGGAGGTGCTGGAAGCAAGTATTTAGATTATTATTAAAGCGGATAAAGTGTGACAGCACATATCCAAAACCTTCGTGTTATTTTTATTAGGAGTAATCATGAACAAGAAATTAGCCCTGTATGTACGTCTGCATGCAGAGCCAGGAAAGGAAGCGGCACTGGAAGCATTTCTGAAATCCGCACTGCCGCTGGTGGAAAATGAGCCGGAAACCGCCACCTGGTACGCACTCAAATTTGGCCCTGCCACTTTTGGCATTTTTGACACTTTCAACGACGAGCATGGCCGTCAGCAGCACCTCAGCGGCAAAATTGCAGAGGCGCTGATGGCGAATGCCGCAGATTTGCTAGCCGAGATGCCAGTGATCGAAACCGTTGATTTACTGGCAGTCAAGGGTCAGACTTAAAACAGTTTTTGGCTAAGTATATAGCTCTTCCCCTTACTATTTCTAGCCTACACTGGCACATCATTACCCTCCCTTTTTTTAGATGTGCCAGTATTTTTTTATAATGGAACAGAATGTTTACCCCTAATCCAAATCAATCACCGACAGCCAACCGTGGATGGCAGCGTGTGTTCCAGCGCGGAAAACTGACCTTGGGTATCATGTTCCCTATCGAGGCCTTTGAGCGCGATCAGCCAACCATGCACAACCAAGTAGTGCTTGCGCAGTTTGCTGAAAAATCCGGTTTTGCCAGCCTAGCCTTCCGTGATGTGCCGCTTAAAGACCCGAATTTTGGCGATGTCGGCCAGATATTCGACCCGTGGGCTTATCTCGGATATATGGCCGCGCAAACCTCAGAAATCGCATTGTTAACGGCGTCCATCATTCTGCCATTACGTCACCCGATTCATATTGCCAAAGCCGCCGCCAGCATAGACCGTCTATCCAATGGCCGATTGTTAATGGGTGTTGCAACTGGTGACAGAGTGGTGGAGTTTCCGGCCTTTAATGTAGATTTTGAGTCGCGCGGTGCGATGTTTCGAGAAGAAATCGAGTTGCTCAAGATTTATTGGTCAGAGTACTTTCCGCAAGTCAGTAGCAGCTTCGGCCATCTGCAAGCTGCCGATGTGATCCCCAAGCCAGTCGCTTCACATGTACCCTTGCTTGTTACTGGCCACAGCCAGCAGGATTTGGGTTGGATAGCGCGCAACGCCGACGGCTGGATAAGCTACCCTCGCAATATTGAGGCACAGGCGCAAGTGGTGCAGCGCTGGCGAGATTCAGTGGAGGCAGAACTACCAGGACAGTACAAACCATTTACACAGTCTTATTTTATTGATCTTGCCGACAGCCCGAATGAAGCAGCAACGCCTATTCATTTAGGTCACCGACTCGGCAGGAATGCCTTGCTGATGCATCTGCGTGCTAGCAAACGCATTGGTGTAGATCACCTCATTTTCAATGTCAAATATGGCAAACGTGCAGCTGACGAAGTGCTGCAGGAACTGGCAGAGTTCGTGCTGCCAGAATTTATGTGACATATAAGCGCAGGCGAGGATGCCTGCGCCACTAAAACAGGAGACACCATGAAAGCCGTTGCATTAACCAGATATTTACCTATCAGCGATCCTGAATCACTGATGGATGTCGAATTACCGAGACCCGTGACAATCGGTCGCGATCTTTTGGTGAAGATCCACGCCATTGCAGTCAACCCTGTCGATACCAAGGTGCGTAAGCCTAAAGACAAGTTGGAAATAACACCCAAGGTTCTAGGTTGGGATGCCGCTGGTGAGGTGGTCGAAGCCGGACCAGACTGCACGCTGTTCAAGCCTGGCGACAAAGTATATTACGCTGGCGACATTACGCGCTCAGGCTGTAATGCCGAATACCAGCTCGTAGATGAGCGTATCGTCGGCCACATGCCACAGAGTTTGAGTTTCGACCAGGCAGCCGCTTTGCCGCTGACTGCGCTGACCGCATGGGAGGCACTATTCGACCGGCTGGGCATTGCACTTGATATAACGCAAAACCGTAATAAGAGCTTGCTTATCATAGGCGGCGCTGGCGGGGTGGGTTCTATTGCAATCCAACTCGCGAATAAGTTGGCGGGATTGACCGTGGTAGCCACGGCATCGCGCCCAGAGACCGTAACATGGGTGCAGGAATTGGGCGCACAGCACGTCATCAATCATCAGCATGACCTGGTGACGCAAATGCGCGAAATCGGCATTCCCCAGCCTGATTATATTTTCTGTTGCAACGATACCGATGGCTATTTTGTTGTCATGGCCGAGCTCATCAAGCCGCAAGGCCGCATCTGCTCGATTGTGGAAACCGCACAGCCGGTAGACCTTAACTTGCTAAAGAACAAAAGCGCGACTTTCGTCTGGGAGTTGATGTACACCCGATCTATGTACCAGACGGAGGACATGATTGAGCAGCACCATATCTTGGATCGTATCGCACGATTAGTAGATGAGGAAGTACTTGCATCTACGCTCAACGAAACACTGTCTCCTATCAACGCTGCCAACTTGCGTAGGGCGCACGCGCATCTCGAAGCCGGTAGCACCATAGGTAAGATCGTATTGAGCGGCTGGGCTTGATTTCCACACTATTTTTTACATCATCAGGAGATAAAAATGTCACGTATCGTCAGATTCTACCAAACCGGTGGGCCAGAAGTATTACAGATAGCAGATGAACAAGTCGCCGCACCAGGCAGGGATGAAGTGCAGATCAAGGTGCAAGCCATCGGTCTCAATCGTGCAGAAGTCATGTTCCGCAATGGTCAGTATTTGGAAGCACCGATACTGCCAGCGAGGCTGGGCTATGAAGCGGCAGGCATAGTCAAAGCAGTGGGAGGTAACGTGACTGAGTTCAAGATAGGTGATGCGGTCAGCACAATCCCAGCGTTCTCTCAGAATCAGTATGGTGTTTATGGTGAGTTGGCGAATGTGCCTGCATTTGCCGCGGTAAAGCATCCACCATCACTTTCCTGGTCAGAAGCAGCCTCCATCTGGATGCAATATATGACTGCCTATGGCGCATTGGTGGAGTTTGCCGATACCAAAGTCGGTGAGTTTGTGCTGATTCCGGCGGCATCAAGCAGCGTGGGTGTGGCAGCTATAGAGATTGCCAATCTGCTGGGTGCTATTCCCGTTGCTTTGACGCGCACCAGCAGCAAGCGCGAGGCTTTGCTCAAGGCCGGTGCCAAGCATGTGATTGCGACGGAAGAACAAGACCTGGTGACCGAAGTGAACCGCATTACCAATAAT
>Ga0207972_100071_pt1 | contig 42937 bp, 41 predicted proteins | sample LakWasMe75_LOW10_2_FD_183903 | JGI IMG/M metagenome (GOLD analysis project Ga0207972, IMG submission 183903) | Freshwater sediment methanotrophic microbial communities from Lake Washington under simulated oxygen tension - Sediment Metagenome... | ecosystem: Environmental > Aquatic > Freshwater >...
CATGCCTTCTAATAAAGGCATACAACACATTGTGCTGTCCCGTGCATTAAGAAATGCTACACAAATTATCAAATGGCAACATCACGCTCAGCATCATGAGCCGGCTAACTTCTGGTCAAAGATTACAAGTATATTTAAAATTGCAGAACAGCTTTCTTTGCTGAACGCAAAGATACAATCTTATTCTGAACAAGAGCCCATATCATTAACCAGCGCCTATATTCAGGTATGCATGCTAGGCTCTTTAAAGCACAGCAATTTCAAACTGCAGCAAATTGAGATGGTTAATCGACTTTTAAACGCATGGACTTCAAAAATATCGATTGATACAACATATGATGCGGAACAACATCTATTCTATATAGATACTGCTGCCAACACTCCTGCCAGACCGACCACAAGGTTCAGAACAGCCAATAGTCAACGCTACTGGTGCTTTGAAGATGTGAATTCAAAAATAGACTTGTACATGCTAAATATCTTAAACAACATATCACCAGAACCGCTAATGATGAAAGAATGGGGCACAAACGAGTATGTGCTAAAAACACTGGTAGCACTGAGGGCAGAATGGTCCTTAGGTATTACAAACAGAACCAAGGTAATGCTATCTCGTTAATCAACAACAGAATCAGGCAGTCATTATCGATTCAGCATCACCCTGCATTCATCATTTGTTATCTGCTGAATGCCATCCACCACCAAGTACTTTATAAAGTGCGACGCGATTCGCCGACTCAATCAGTCGAATGTCGATCAGCTCAAGCTCTGCCAGATAAAGCGCACGCTGCGAATCGAGTAAGCCAAGATAGCTATCAATACCACCCTTATAGCGCGCTTCAGACAACGTAAAGCTAGCTTTGGTCGCCTCTACCAGTTTGCGCCTGGCATCCAGACGCTCAGTTAAGGTAGATTTTTCTGCAAAAGCATCAGATACTTCGCGAAAAGCAGTTTGAATAGACTTTTCATACTGGGCTACATTAATCTCACGCTGTACTTTTGTAGCTTCCAGATTGGCAGTCAGCCTGCCCGCTTCAAAAATTGGCAATTTTATCTGCGGAATAAAGCTCCAGGTACCGCCACCGCCACTGAATAATCCACCCAGAGAATCGCTGGCAATACCGGCACCGGTTGTTAGCGTGATACTTGGGAAAAATGCTGCACGTGCAGCCCCAATGTTTGCGTTAGCCGCACGTAATATACGTTCAGCCTGCAGAACATCCGGACGACGCGTTAAAACCTCAGACGGCACCCCGGCTGGAACTTCTGTTATTGCGCTTACAGCGTCGCTGAGTTTAGTAGGTAACAGATTAGCTGATACTGGTGTACCTGTTATCAATGCAAGCGCATTGGCATCTTTTGCCTCTTGTGCTGTATAGCGTGCTACATCGGCGCGCGAACCTTCCATCAATGTTTCTGCCTGACGCACATCCAGCGCTGACCCCACACCTACTTCAAAGGTTCGGCGAATCAACTCATACGACTTCTGCCTAGTCTCAAGCGTGTTGCGAGCCAGCGCTAAACGTTCTTTATCAGCAGCAAGCGTCAGCCATGCATTAGCGACCTCAGCAACGAGGCTAATCTGCGCGCTACGCTTTGCCTCTTCAGTTGCCAAATACTGCTCAAAGGCCTGCGCATTCAGGCTACGGATACGTCCGAAGAAATCCAGCTCATAGGCAGAAAAACCAATCGTAGCGCTATATTGATGCGTTGTTGTTGCATTACCGCTAGCAGTTAAATCACCGGGTAGTCGCTGTGCGGTTTCTGTGCCGGTGATACCTACGCGTGGAAACAGATCTGCACGCTGCACACGATAAAGCGCACGTGCTTTTTCTATATTCAGCGCAGCCACGCGTAAATCACGATTATTATTCAACGCCAGCCCGATTACTTCGCGTAGCTGGGCATCGGCAAAATAATCCTGCCATGGAATATCACTCAACTGCGTTGCAGATGATGCCGCTTTCGGGTCGGTGTTTGGAAAAGTCTCTGGCACAGGTGCCTGCGGACGCAGGTATTCCGGCATCAGGCTACAGGCACTGGTTGTTGCAATCGTTACCGCCACAACCAATGTTTTCAATTTCATCATTACTTACTCTCCTCGGCAGTGATTACTGCCGCATTAGAAGCTGCCACTTTTGGCTTATCTTTAAAAATTCTTTTGATCACGACGTAGAACAGAGGAATAAAGAATATTCCCAGCAGGGTCGCAGCAACTGTACCGCCCAACACACCGGTACCAATTGCGTTCTGGCTACCTGAACCAGCACCCGTGGCAATTGCTAACGGCAATACACCGAAGCCAAATGCCAGCGAGGTCATCAAAATAGGCCGCAGACGCATACGCACTGCATTCATAGTTGCAGTGACCAGATCTTTACCGGCTTCCATTTCCGATTTTGCAAACTCTACAATCAGAATCGCGTTCTTGGATGAAAGACCTATCGTAGCTAGCAGGCCAACCTGGAAATAAATGTCATTGGAAAGCCCACGACCGGTTGCTGCCAGCAACGCACCAAGCACACCTAGCGGCACTACCAGCATTACGGCAAACGGAATCGACCAGCTTTCATACAATGCAGCCAGGCACAGGAATACAACCAGTAATGACAAGGCATATAGTGCAGGCGCCTGCGATCCGGTTGCACGTTCTTCGTACGACATACCTGTCCACTCATAACCAATGCCTAGCGGCATTTTTGACATAATATCTTCTACTGCAGCCATGGCCTCGCCTGATGACTGGCCAAGCCCGGCCTGGCCCAGCAGTTCAACTGCAGGTTGACCGTTATAACGCTCCAGTCGCGGTGAACCATAAGTCCAGTGTGCGCTGGCAAAGGCAGAGAATGGCACCATTTCAGCTCTTGCATTACGCACATACCATTTATTTAAATCATCCGGCACCATACGTGCATGTGCATCACCTTGCAGATACACTCTCTTCACGCGACCACGATCGATGAAATCATTGATATAGCTGCCACCCCAAGCGGTAGACAAAGCATCATTGATATCAGCGACTGTTACGCCAAGCGCACCGGCCTTCGCATGATCGATGTCCAGCCTGTATTCAGGCGTATCATCCATCCCGTTTGGTCGTACACCCATTAAACGTTTATCCTGAGAGGCCATACCAAGAAACTGGTTACGTGCCGCCATCAGCGCATCATGTCCTAAACCGGCACGATCCTGCATCTGCACATTAAAACCATTCGAAGTACCCAGCTCAATCACTGCTGGCGGCACAAAAGCAAATACCATGGCTTCTCGAATTTGAGAAAAAGCACCCATCGCTCTGCCCGCAATAGACTTTACGTCCTGCCCTGGCTGAGAGCGTACTTTCCAATCTTTCAGGTTTACAAAAGCGATACCCATATTCTGACCACTACCGCCAAAACTAAAGCCTGCCACTGTAAACATGGCTTTCACATTATCTTTTTCATTCTCCAAAAAGTGATGTTCAACTTTTTTCAGCACTTCGATGGTACGTTCCTGAGTTGCGCCTGCTGGCAGCATAATCTGATTAAAGAGAATGCCCTGGTCTTCTTCTGGTAGAAACGATGTCGGCATACGCACAAACAAAACGCCTAATACGACAACAATAGCGACATAAATAAACAGAAATCTGGTGCTGCGTTTCAATAAACCGCCAACTGCAGTCTCATAACGCTGCGTATTACGATCAAACATACGGTTAAACCAAGCAAAGAAGCCACCTAGCAGGCCACCCTCACCATGGCCATGACCTTTTTGCACAGGTTTTAACATGGTCGAACATAATGCAGGCGTAAACACAATCGCGACGACTACAGACAGTGCCATCGCAGCCACAATCGTAATTGAGAACTGGCGATAAATCACGCCGGTTGAACCGCCAAAGAAAGCCATCGGAACGAAAACTGCAGACAGCACCATACCGATACCAATCAGCGCACCTGTAATCTGATCCATGGATTTACGCGTCGCTTCTTTTGGCGATAAGCCTTCTTCCGTCATCAGTCGCTCAACGTTTTCAACCACCACAATCGCATCATCAACCAGCAAGCCGATAGCCAGCACCAAGCCGAACATCGTCAAGGTGTTGATTGAAAAACCAAAAGCCGCCATGATGCCAAAAGTACCTAACAGTACCACCGGCACCGCAATCGTCGGAATCAGCGTTGCGCGCAGATTCTGCAAGAACAGATACATGACCAAAAACACCAGTATCATGGCTTCTATCAGTGTTTTCACAACCTCTTGGATAGAAAGCTTCACAAACGGCGTCGTGTCATAAGGCACAATTGCTGTCACACCAGCCGGAAAATACGGCTCAAGCTGATCAATTTTTGCACGTATCGCATTGGCGGTATCCAATGCATTGGCACCAGCAGCCAGCTTGATACCAATACCGGCTGCCGGCTTGCCATTCAAGCGCGCAATAATGCCGTAGTTTTCAGCGCCGATATCCACACGGGCAACATCACCCAAGCGTACTTCGCCCCCTGCAACAGACGTGCGTAATAGAATATTTCTGAATTGCTCAGCAGTTTGAAGTCTGCTCTGCGCTGTAATCGTCGCCGAAAAACCCTGGCCCGGCAGCGCTGGCGTACCGCCGAGCTGGCCTGCTGCGACCTGTGTATTCTGCGCACGAATCGCAGCCTTGATATCAGCAGCTGTCAGTTTGTAATTATTCAGCTTGGTAGGGTCCAGCCACACACGCATTGCATATTGTGAGCCGAAAATCTGCACTTCACCTACGCCGTTAACGCGAGACAATGGATCCTGTACCGTTGCAACTAAAAAGTCAGCAAGGTCATTCGCCTCTAAACGGCCATCTTCGGAAGCAAAGCCAATCACCATTAGAAAATTACGTGCAGACTTCGCAACGGTAACCCCTAGTTGCTGCACCTCTTGCGGCAGCAATGGCAGTGCGCCCTGCAACTTATTCTGCACTTGCACTTGGGCAATATCGGGATTAGTACCTGCCTTAAAGGTGAGTGTAATCGTAGCGCGGCCAAAACCGTCACTGGATGAGTTCATATAAATCAAGCCATCCAGCCCGGTCATTTTCTGCTCAATCACCTGCGTGACTGAGTCTTCAACTGTTTTCGCAGACGCACCTGGATAGTTTGCGTTGATAGCCACCTGCGGCGGCGCGATAGCAGGATATTGCGATATTGGTAAGCTCAGAATAGAAAGAGCACCGGCCAACATGATAACAATGGCAATAACCCATGCAAAAATAGGACGATCAATAAAAAAACGTGCCATAGTCAGCTACCTCACTTAACCACGGCAGTAGCCGCGTTTTCTTGAGCTACAGCAGGCGTAGCCTCTTGAGGGTCAACTACAGCATCAGGTCTCGCCTTCTGCAATCCTTCTACAATCACGCGCTCGCCGTCAGTCAGCCCTTCAGTCACAACCCATTTATCATTAATTGATTGCGCAGTCTTCACTACACGTAGCTCAACTTTATTTTCAGCATTTACTACCATCACAGTTGCATTTCCACGTGGGTCGCGGCCTACCGCAGCATGCGGTACCATAATTGCATCACTGTTTACACCTTGCGTCATACGCGCGCGTACATACATACCGGGCAATAGCTGGCCTTTTGCATTAGGAAACACCGCACGTAATGTCACACTACCGGTACCCTGATCAACGGTGACTTCTGAAAATGCGAGTTTTCCTTCTTTTTCAAAGATACTGCCATCCTCTAGCACCAGCTGCACAGAAACAGAGTTGCCGCCCGCACTCTTCAGCTTGCCTTGCTCCAAATCACGGCGCATAGCCATTAATTCAGCACTTGATTGTGTCACGTCAACATAGATTGGATTTAATTGCTGAACTGTAGCAAGTGCAGCTGCTTGATTAGCCGTTACCAAAGCACCAGGAGTGACGGTTGAACGGCCAATACGGCCTGAAATAGGCGAAACTACTCTTGTATAAGCGAGATCAATTCTAGCTCTATCCAATGCTGCCCTTGCTGACGCTACTTCTGCCTCTGCCTGCTTCAGTGATGCATCAGCTTCATCATTAGCCTGCTTGCTGACGGCCTCGATTTTAACCAGCTCGGCATAACGCTGCGCCTTTAACTTTTCTGAACCAACACTAGCCGATGCTCTAGCCAGATTAGCTTTTGCACTATCATAAGCAGCCTGATATACCGCCGGATCAATCTGGTATAACAACTGTCCAGCCTTCACTTCACTGCCTTCATTAAAGGCACGTTTCTGCACAATGCCACTCACCTGCGGCCTGACTTCTGAAATCAGGTATGGCGCAGTACGCCCAGGCAACTCATTTACTGTAGGTACACTCTCGGTCTGCACACTCACCACTGTAACTACAGGTGCCGGCATGTTGGCTCCTGCATTGGCCGCGTCATCTTTTTTGCTGCAAGCAGACACAGCAATCAAAGTGAAGGATATTAAAATTGCACTCAGTGTGAAAACTGTACTTCTATCCTCCGCGACCTGCGTACTGTTTTGTGATGGATGATGCTGACTTGTTTTAAATACCATTGCTTACTCCAAGCTTTTGTATTGATAACCTATTAATTAGATTATGTTTTTATTAAATTTGAACTGATTAAAGGCTTGCTAATATACATTTTTGAATGTATATTATATACAAACAGGAATGTATGTAAACGAGAATTTAATACAATACACGTTAAATTTTGTAAAAACAGGTAAATCTAATGGTCAGAAAAACTAAAGAAGATGCAGAACTTACACGACAGCGGATCATAAATGCAGCACGCGCGGTATTCCTCAAGCGTGGCGTAAGTAAATCAACATTAGAGCATATTGCAACAGAAGCCAACGTTACCCGAGGTGCGGTTTACTGGCATTTTGAAAATAAAACAGATATTTTTCATGCCATACGCGAACAGGTTTTCTTACCGCTGATAGACAGTATAGATGATACTCTGACGCCTGCCGCCAATAGCAATGATAATCCGCTAAACCAGATTGAAGCCAGCTTGTGCAACACAATCAATGACTTGAGCAGCAACCTTGAAATGCGCGAGACTTACGAAATTATCATGATTAAATGTGAGTACGTGGATGAATTTGCCAGCGTACTGCATCAAATGCTGAATAATTGTTCATGTATCGTTGAAAAACTAGAGGCTGCATACGAACGCGCACAATCCCAAGGCCTGCTAGCAACCTCTCACAGCCCACGTGCACTGGCACTAGATACGCACTTATTTTTTGGTGGCCTGCTGCACATGTGGGTCAAGGATGCCGATGGAAGCAGATTCCGTTATCAAGCAATTGACCTGATCAAATCTCATATTAATCTGCGCAGAAAATAAAAATTACTGGCAAAATGCTTGTTAGTCGTCGCCCATAGCGCTAACATACGCGCAATTGTGGCAAGGAGGCATTGTGATACAAACTGGCGAAATTTACGGTAAACAAACCGCAAACAAATTCGTGATGTATAACGTGCTAAAAGTCAGCAAGCAGTTGATTACCCTGCAAAATATAGATAACCCGCTCAGCCTGTTTGAAACTACCGAACAAAAACTGGCAAGCTTGGGTTACATCCGTGTGAGTCAAACGCCATACATTGACCTCACCCCGGCCACAGTCAAACACAAAAAAGCCGCAAAGAAACCAACGCGCTGCCCACTCACGCTGGATTTTTTAGAAGAGCGCGCTGACAGCGAGCGCCCTGCCCCGATAATACCGGATCTATTTGGTCAAACCTGACTCATAATACTGTTAAGGATTATTGCGTAAGCCTCTTAACTTCATTTGGCAGCTCCAAAGTAAGCTCCATAAAGGTTTTTACAATTTCCTGTATGTTTTGAATGGTTGCCAAATGCCTCTCACGCATTTCATCAAGACAATCAATTGCCTCGCGGCAGTTATCGATAGTATTTAAGACAAACTTTTCATTAAATTGATGTATTAAAAAATTCCTGTCTTGAAGTAAAGTACTCAAAGCTCCTTTAAGCCCGTGATAATCATCCACAGCCATTTCAAGCTTCATAGAGGTTTGTATATGGGCGTCAAATAGATCATGAGTTACAGATTGAGTTTTTAATTCTGGGTTCCATAGCACAAGAACCTCAGCAACCAATTGCCCTAACATCATTCTTTGAGTTTTTTCTATATTTTTGTTAGTTTTACCGTGGATAATGGGCCCTTGAGTTGAACCTGTAACCCTTACCTCACTGACAGTAACAATATATTTTAGTAAACGCTCTAATAAACTGAAGTTGTGTAAATTCCTACCCAACTTTTGTAATGCAAGGTTACGGTATTGATTGAACCTGAAATTAATTATCGATGCAATCATTTAGCTTCTTGGTGGCCCGCCGATCAAGTCATGCCCATCTGCACTATAAATTTCCACTTCAACAAAATCTCCCGGGGTCAGGCCTTCGGCATCCTGTAAATAAACAACACCATCGATTTCAGGCGCATCGGCTTTAGTACGGCCTATGGCTTCAACATTGCCTTCCACATCCGTCACAATCTCATCCACCAGCACGGTTTGAATGCTGCCGATTTTAGAGTGCAATTTAGCGGCACTGATACGTTCCTGTACTGCCATAAAACGGCTTAAACGCTCCTGCTTAATCTCTTCCGGCACCTGATTCGGTAAAGCATTCGCCACCGCACCATCCACTGCCGAGTAAGCAAAGCAACCTACACGATCCAGCTGCGCCTCTTCCAGAAAGTCGAGCAGCATTTCAAAGTCATCTTCAGTCTCACCCGGGAAGCCGGCAATGAAAGTACTGCGAATCGTGATATCAGGGCAGATTTCACGCCAGGCTTTAATGCGCGCCAGATTATTCTCACTGCTGGCCGGACGTTTCATGGATTTGAGAATGCGTGGGCTTGCATGCTGGAAGGGTACATCCAGATATGGCAGAATCAAGCCATCTGCCATCAGCGGTATCACTTCATCTACATGTGGATATGGATATACATAATGTAGCCGTGTCCACACACCCAGCTCGCTGAGCGCTTTGGTTAATTCTGTCATGCGTGTTTTTACCGGGCGACCATTCCAGAAACCCGGACGGTATTTCACATCTACACCATAGGCAGACGTATCCTGCGAGATCACCAGAATTTCACTCACACCTGCGTTAACAAGGTTTTCAGCCTCATTCAGCACCTCACCAATCGGGCGGCTCACCAGATCGCCGCGCATGCTTGGAATAATACAGAAGCTACAACGATGGTTACAGCCCTCAGAAATTTTCAGATACGCATAATGCTTAGGCGTTAAGCGCACGCCTTGCGGCGGCACAAGATCCATAAACGGCTCATGCGGCTTAGGCAGGTTTGCATGCACCGCCGTCATCACTTCTTCAAGTGCGTGTGGGCCAGTTACCGCCAGCACACTTGGATGCGCTGCCTGTACTACGCCAGCTTTTGCACCTAGGCAGCCAGTCACAATAACTTTGCCATTTTTATTGATTGCCTCACCGATGGCATCCAGCGATTCTGCGACTGCACTATCAATAAAACCGCAGGTATTCACTACTACCAGATCAGCTTCATCGTAGCTACCCGAGATCTCGTAACCTTCAGCACGTAGCTGGGTGAGAATACGTTCTGCATCAGAACCGGCCTTGGGGCAACCCAAGGATACGAAGCCCACTTTGGGTATGGCGTTTTTAGTTACTGTTTTATTTGTCATAAAAAAACCTATAAATCTTAAAAATATCGTTATGATTACGCCATGTATATTATTGTTATTGCATGGCTTTACGTCGTGATCTTAATGGCCGCCACTGAAAAATCTATAGCTGCGGGATTGCTCACATTTACTTTCTACGGGTTGGTTCCGTGCGCCCTGCTGTTGTGGATACTGGGTGCAAAGCATCGTCGTCATTATAGAAACAAGCAATTACTCGAGCAGGATGTGCGCCAGCCAGATAGTAGCGACACCCAAGCTGATCAGTGAAACCTGACTGATCGTCGCTTTTAATTCAGTACGCTTATGCAAGCTAGGAATCAAGTCTGCTACTGCCACGTACAGCATGCTCGCCGCAGCCAAGCCCAGAATATACGGTATCCAGCCCATTACAAATTGCAGCGCGAAGTATGCAATCAGCCCGCCAATCAAGGTTGCCAGACTAGAAACCAGATTAAAAATAAATGCCTGTTTTTTGCTATAACCTGAGTGCAACAGAATCAGAAAATCACCGACTTCCTGCGGGATTTCATGCGAAATAATCGCCAGCGCCGTCACCATACCCAGCTTAACATCTACTAAAAATGCTGCCGCGATTAAAACACCATCCACAAAGTTATGAAAAGTATCGCCGATCATAATCATCATGCCACTACGGCCGCTATCATGATGGCTGTGTGCATGCGCATGGCTTTGCACAATAGATGGCGCATGTGACACTACTGGCCTAAATTTAGCACCACCCTCTTGCGCTGAACTACCATGCTGCACGTCCGGACAATTCGCTTCGTTATGAATGGCATGTACTTCACAGTGGTCACCATGACAATGGCGCCAGATCACCAGTTTTTCAAGCACAAAAAACAGCAACAAACCAAACAGCAGCGTTGCTGAAATACTCTCTACACTTGTCGCCTCTTCAAACGCGTGCGGCAAAATTTCCAGAAACACTGCACCCAGCATCGCGCCAATCGCATAACTGACCAGCATCGGAATCCACGCCGTGCGCAAATTCAGCGCAAAAACTGCCGCCAGAGAAACGCTCAGCAAGCCACCGGCAAAGCTGGTGACAATAATCCAGGTCAGAATGGAAAAATCAGGAATGGTCATGCGGCACTTGAAAGATATAAATAGCCGCCATTATAACTTAGACGACTATCATTTAGAAAAAGGTTCAAACCTAAGAAAGTGCTGATTCATTTCCACCCCGGCACTACGAACAATTTAGTTTTAGCCGCGAGTATCGCGTGGCGGGAAGCAATTCATGCGTTTATACAAATTAACATCTTATGGATTGCCACGGGCATACCGCCCTCGCAATGACAGCGAGAAAGTAAATCTTGCACTGTCACTGCGAGCGTAGCGCGGCAGTCCAGCGGATTTTACAGCATTAAGTTTTCCGAATTGCCACGAACATGCACACTTGAATTAATGACAAGTTAAGAATAAATCAGAATTTTTTTGAATTAAAACTTAAACTGATTCCAACCAAATCATACTCGCCATGCGTCCGGTAACGTTATCACGCCTGAATGAAAAGAAGCGCGCTTCATCTGTATAAGTGCAAAAATCCTCATTTACACTCGCACCGTAAATCTCAGTGACTCCCAAAGCATTTAAACGCTGCCTTGCAATTAAATACATATTGCACAGCCATTTGTCGCCATAGCGCTTAAACGCCAGCTCAGCTTTACTAGCTTTGGCTAAAAATTGCGCTTTGACATCGTCTCCCACTTCAAATGCATTGGGGCCAATGGCAGGCCCCAACCAAACAAGAATCTCGCTCACTGGCACCTGCATTTTAGCAATAGCCGCTTCAATCACACCATCACACAAGCCACGCCAGCCTGCATGTACAGCAGCAACCACTGTGCCTTTTTTATCGCAAAGCAATACCGGCAGGCAATCTGCCGTCATCGTCACACATACTACATTCGGCTTGGTAGTAAACGATGCATCCGCATTTTGCAGGCAACTGCTAGCCGCCGCATCAATCACCTCAACCCCATGCACCTGATTCACCCATACCGGCTCACTTGGCAGATAAGGGCTTAATAACTGACGGTTTTTAGCCACAGCAATCGGGTCATCATTCACATGAGCGCCCAGATTCAAACTGGCATAAGGCACCACACTCACCCCACCTACGCGCGTAGTTTGCAAAGCTTTCACGTTAGCAGGCGCAGGCCATTGAGGCTGAATAAAATGAATCGAATTTGTCATGAGTCAAGAATGAGTAAAATGATTGTATAAAAAGCCAGCGCTAACCAGCCGAAGGAACATGCTCTTGCAAGTTATCTTTGCACAGAATTTTTGCGAATCCAGCTTGCAAAACTCTGCTCATCTATTTCGCCTGCAGCAACTGCGAGTATGGTGAGCACACATGTGGCATCTTTTGCCTCAAGCACATAACCATTTAATCTCAAAAACAACTCAACGGCTACAAACGCTGTACGCTTATTACCGTCCAGAAACGGGTGATTTCTAGCTAACCCAAAACCATAAGCAGCAGCCAATTCGGCGAAATCAGGTTCGCCATAAGCCACTAAATTTTTTGGTTTAGCCAATGCAGACTCGAACATGCCATTATCACGAACACCTGAAATTCCGCCATGTTCTACCAACTGCTCATCATGCACCGCCAGCAAAATAGATGCATCCAGCCAAACCCATAACATGCTCATTTACTTAGCTAACTCACGTAAAACTTCACGACGCTCTTTCATGATCTTACGTGCTAAAGTCATTTGATCTTCAAACTTAGGATCATGTGGTGTAATGGTTACCGCACCTGGCGCATCGGTTAAAAACACCGTGTCACCTTTTTCAAGCTTTAAGCGCGCCAGCACTTCTTTGGGCAAAATCAACCCTACAGAATTACCAATTTGGGTGAGTTTTAAAGTTAGCATGGCACGCCTCTGAAATATTAAGTTATAACAATTGTTATAATATACCTGCTCAACGTAAAAATGCAATTAATAGCGCGAATTTTTACTATTTTACATAGTCATGCTGAAATTGCTTCAAAACTCATCAGTAAAACTATTATGTGACAATGTTCTAAAAACATCGTTAGCCTCATAAGCGTCTATATTTTTAAACATAAAAAAATAAATGGTATGTTTTCCCGCCATTTTATATATTTCTGTTATGACTATTAAATATACATATTCTAAATCACCCATCAAGTGGGACGCCTAGCGGTGCCCCTTGGAATAGTGGTTGGTCTAACAAACTGGCTGTGTATTTCTTTCGGTAAGAAAAATCGACGTTACTTTTCACTACTAAAGAAACATTTAACTATTGTTCTCATGGTATTAGCAATCTTCTGCTTACAGTTTTTGTTTTTGCTTGCTTGGCCTGAATTGATTGGTCAAAATAATGGTTTATTAATACTCTCTATTATTTTTGGGCTTATTTTTTTGCATGTACCGTTTATTTATCTGGCTTTTGGTACCTGCAAAAAACATCTTATTGCAAAGAACGTAAGGTGCCTACGCTACTGCTAGTGTCGTTATCCATGCTCGCGTCGTGTCAGTGCAAGAAGGTGCAGATCCTTGGAATGCAAAAATTGTAGTACTGCGAACACTAAAAGGTACGTTCTCCGGAAACACAGTCGAAACAGCGTCTCATTCTCTTTGTGGTATTGGTAGGTTAGAAGTCGGCAAGGAATATGTTTTCTTCTTTCCTCACAAATCATCTCATTTCGTCACCCATCTTCTACAACCAACAGGCTTCACAACTGATAAAATCCTTAAAGCACTACCTCTGGCACAAAACTGAGTTAAACTTTTCAATCAAGCGAAACTGGCCGAAAACAAGGTTCATGATTTATAGATGACAAATCTGCATTTATAAATATCTACGAACCAACCCTTAATTTAAACCTTAGGCTTTTATGATTCAGATTGAATATCGTCAAAACACTTCACTTGCAGCTGCCGACGTAGCTGCAGTGTTTGATGCCTCTGGCATTCGCCGCCCTACTAAAGATTTAGCGCGGATTGAGCACATGTTTGCAAATGCCAATCTCGTGATCTCTGCCTGGCATTAAAAACAGTAAGTTGAGCTATGCAAATTACTCCTGCAAACCCCTCTGATATTCCCGCACTTTGTGACTTATTGGGCATCTTGTTTTCTCAAGAAGCAGACTTCAAACCCAATTATGAAGCCCAAAGCCGTGGTTTGGCACACATTATTAGTAGTCCAGAAATTGGGCTTATACTTGTCGCTCGTCAAGACAACCAAATTATTGGTATGGTTAATCTTCTCTTCACCATATCAACCGCACTCGGTGACCGCGTTGCATTACTCGAAGATATGGTAGTTTCCCCTAATGCTCGCGGCAACGGTGTTGGTTCTTGCTTGCTTGAACAGGCTATTCAATTCGCGCGCTTGAAGGGATGCAAACGCATCACCCTGCTAACTGATAGTACCAATGAATCAGCACAACGCTTTTATCAAAAGCATGGCTTTGGTTTCTCAGCTATGATTCCTCTTCGCCTGTCACTAAGCGAGTAAACTACCATGCCTAATCTATCATTCAAGCGGGACTGGCTAAAACCAGCCTCTGGCTTTAAGCATTAACCGGTAAATGCGTACATTTCACAGTGCCATTTTAAAGTTATTTGCATACATCTGGGCTGCGCCAAACACAGCACTTGGCATAGTGCTTGGGCTTGTCATACTCGGGCTTGGCGGTAGAGTGCGTATCGTGACGGGTGTAGCTGAATTTCATGGCGGCAAGGCGGGGCATTTCTTTGCTTCCCTTCCTCATCCACTTTGCTTTGGTGCGATCACACTTGGTCATGTCATTCTAGGCACATGCCAGCAGGAGCTTGCAGCACTGCGAGAGCACGAACATGTGCATGTCAGGCAATACGAACAATGGGGTATGTTCTTTTTGCCAGCCTATGCCTTGTCGAGCTTATGGGAAGTGAGTCATGGTCGCCACGGCTACCGGAACAATTTTTTTGAAAGGCAGGCCTATGCAGTCGAAAGTACTCAAAAATCGCAGTTAACCTCATCCACCAAACAGAACGCGTAAAATACACTCCTTATACCAAACGCTAGGCTACTGAAATAAACACAATGTCACCCATCATCCATCAACTCCTGCTCTTCACTCATCTAACCAGTGTCATCGTGTGGGTTGGCGGTATGTTTTTTGCCTATTTTTGCCTGCGCCCGGCAGCTGGGGCAATTCTGAACCCGCCTGAACGCTTACCACTATGGGTCGCCACCTTTCGCCTATTTCTTGCTTATAGCGCAATGGCTGTCGTGCTCATACTGATCAGCGGCATTATCATGCTAATCAATGTGGGCATGTCGCAAGCGCCAACGGGTTGGCATATTATGCTAACTCTTGGCCTCGTGATGGCAGTGGTATTTTTCATTGTTTACCTAGTGTTGTATCCAAGGCTAGTTGCGCTCTGCGCAGCATCTTCGTGGCCAGCGGCCGCTACTGTGCTGAACAATATTCGTCGCATGGTCGCACTGAACCTTGTGCTCGCGCTGTGCACCATCGTGGCAACCATATCGGCGAGATAGAGAAAATGAACGTCACAATATCCACGCTATCAATAGGATATAAGTATTTATGACTCAAATTGAATATCGTCACAATATCTCACTTGCAGCTGCCGACGTAGCCGCAGTGTTTGATAATTCTGGCATTCGCCGCCCAACTAAAGATTTAGCTCGGATCGAGCGTATGTTTGCAAATGCCAATCTTGTGATCTCTGCATGGGATCAAAACAAGCTGGTTGGCGTATGCCGAGCGCTAACTGATTTTAGTTATTGCTGTTACTTATCTGACCTTGCTGTAGATAAAACCTATCAAAAACATGGCATCGGCAGCGAGCTTATCGCGCGCATTCAGGAAGCCATTGGCGATGAGGTTGCACTGATTCTATTGTCGTCCCCTGAAGCAATGGGGTACTACCCGAAATTGGGGTTCGAGAAAATTGAAAATGGATTCATCGTCAAACGTATGCGTTAAGCTCAAACTTAAGCCATCATGTAAAAGGGGCTGGTACAAACCAGTCCCTTTAATTAATCCTTCAGCCACACAATCGCTGTGCAGAATTATTCTTCTTCCTGCTCCAGATCTAAATCACTATCATCTTCCAGATCATCAAACTCATCATCATCGTCATACTCGTAGTCTTCATCGGCAAGGTATGGCTCCATGCTCAATTCAAACTCTTCTTCATCGTCTTTCACGTCTTCATGACGCATGGCCTCAAGCAGCACTTTCATATCATCTGCCAATTCGACTTGCCACTCGATGAATTCATTAGTAGCAGGGTGAATCAGGCCCAATTTAATTGCATGCAAGGCTTGGCGATGGAAATTACTCACTGCATCACGTAAGGTCTGCGTCATAGCGCGAATCGGGACAATGCCGCGATAACCGTAGATGGGGTCGCCCACTAACGGCGCTTTTAAAAACTGCATGTGTACACGAATTTGGTGCGTGCGGCCTGTTTCAAGATTACAACGTAAATAAGTCTGTACCGAAAAGCGTTCCAGCACTTCATAACGTGTCACCGCTGGTTTGCCCATGCGGTTAATCGCCATTTTAGTGCGCGAGCGTGGGTCGCGCCCTATTGGCTGATCTACGGTTCCGTTACGCCATAGCTGCCCCCATACAATTGCGCGGTATTCACGCTTTACAGTACGTGCCTGCAACTGGCGCACTAAATGTGTTTGCGCATTTAAGGTTTTGGCTACCACCAGTAAGCCGCTGGTATCTTTATCTAAACGATGCACAATGCCTGCGCGCGGAACGTCGTGTAATTGCGGCGCATGAAACAGCAAGGCATTGAGCAATGTACCTTCCCAATTACCTGCTGCCGGATGCACGACCATGCCGGCCGGTTTATTAATCACCAGAATATGGTCATCTTCATACACAATATCTAGCGGTATATCCTGCGCTTTAAAAGCATACTGCTCTGGTTTTGCCTGCACATGCACTACAATACTTTCGCCGCCCCACACTTTTGTTTTAGAAGTGCTGGCCTCGCCGCCAACGGTAACTAGGCCTTCTTTAATCCAGGCTTGCAAGCGTGAACGGGAATGTTCGGGCAGCAAACGTTGCAAGGCAACGTCTAGTCGTAAACCGCCTAAGTCATGTGGAATGGTAAGTGTGAGGGAATTACTAAGAGATTGTGGAGTAGCGTCTGTCATCGGTTATAATTACTGCAAATTCATAAAGGTGGTTTGGCATGAAGTATATCTTAATTTTAACATTTACCCTGTTACTCAATGCTTGTGCGATTTTTGGCAGCCCTACCGAGCTTGACGATACCAAAGGTTTGTCTGCAGAACGCATCTATCAAATGGGTGCTGAAAAAATGACAGATAGGGATTACGTCAAAGCGATCGGATATTTCCAAAAACTGGAATCACGTTATCCGCATGGCAAGTATGCAACACAAGCACAGCTGGAAACAGCCTATGCACATTACAAAAAGAGTGACCCGGTTTTAGCCGTAGCTGCGGCAGATCGCTTTATTAAGTTACACCCTAACCATCCAAACGTAGATTATGCCTATTACCTTAAAGGTTTAGCTATTTTTAACGAACGTGGCATTTTGGAAAAACTAACCAAACAACAAGTGAGTGATCGTGACCCACGTGCCCTACGTGATTCATTTATGACATTTAAGGAACTCGTTACGCGTTATCCAAAAAGCCGTTATGCGAAAGATGCCGCGCAACGCATGGTATATCTGGCTAACAGCCTCTCAGACCACGAACTGCACGTTGCGCGTTATTACATGAAACGTCAGGCCTATCTGGCGGCAGTTAACCGCACCAAATATGTCATTGAAAACTACCCGCAATCACCAAGCGTTGAAGAGGCACTGGTCATCCAGATCAGCGCCTACGACTTACTGGGACTAGAAGACCTGAAAACCGACACGTTGCGGGTTTTACAGAAAAACTATCCTGACAGCGCAATGTTAAATAAAAACGCGCCAGCCGATGAACGCGTATGGTGGAAGTTCTGGGAAAGTCTGTACTGAACTAATCAATAAAAATCCACTCCCATTTTTTCAATGAGATACTTTAATAAACTTCCGGGATTTATTAAGACACCCCCTGGAATAGAATGGGTGCTTCTAAAAAAATTACCGTTAATATTCGGTATATGCGCAGCAATACCAACTGCTGCAATACTGTTTATTTACTTTGGTAATCAGTCAGTTAACCCAGAGCAACTGAAGACAATTTACATGTGTCTGGGAGTGTTGTTCAGCATCTGTTTTTTTGTTGGCGCAGCAGCAATCGGCTGCATCGTGGTGATATTAATGAAAGGGCCTGCTTATGTAGCAGACCCTTATGAGTTACCTAAAGAGAACAAAAAACTAGAGCAACATCCCAACTTGTAAACAGTAATCCAGCCCACTGCCTACTAAAGTTAATGATTAACGCTTTGTAGCTTTTCTGTCTTTCTCTTCAACGTCTTTTTTAGCTTTAAGTTCAGCACGTTGCGCAGTTTTACGACGACGCATACTTACAATACCCTCGCCCGGTTTGCGTTTATCTTCATCTTCTGCGAACGGGTTGCTGCCTTGCTTATATTGCACACGCAGCGGCGTACCGGAAAGCTGAAAAGTTCTACGGAATGTCTTTTCCAAAAAGCGCGTATAGGCATCTTTTACACCATCTACATGGCTGCCATGAATAACTACGATAGGTGGATTGCTACCGCCCTGATGCGCATAACGCAGCTTAGGACGAATACCTTTACTGATTGGCGGTTGATGCTGCTGCAAAGCATCTATCAGCACACGTGTTAACTGCGGAGTAGCCAGTTTTGCAAATGCTGCCTTATAGGCAATATCCACCGATTTAAATAATTCAGGCAGACCTTTTTTACGTAATGCAGAAATATAGTGAAACTCGGCAAAATCCAGAAACATTAATTTGCGATCAATCTCGCGTTTGACCCAATCACGCTCATCTTCTTTAAGGCCATCCCACTTATTGATTGCAACCACAAGTGCGCGGCCTGCATCCAATATGTAAGCGGCAACGTGTGCATCTTGCTCAGTGATACCCTCTTGCGCATCAACTACCAAAATCACCACATTAGCGTCTTCAATGGCCTGAATCGTTTTAATAACAGAAAACTTCTCAATCGCCTCAAATACCCGACCACGCTTACGCACGCCGGCAGTATCAATCAGCGTGTAGTGTTTGCCGTTTTTTTCCAGATCAATATGAATGGAGTCACGTGTAGTACCCGGTTCGTCAAATGCAATGACGCGCTCTTCACCTAGCAGCGCGTTCACTAATGTAGATTTACCCACATTCGGGCGGCCAACAATGGCAACTTTGGGGATTTTATCACCAGTATAATCTGTGGTTGGCTCTTCTTCTTCGACCTTAAAGTTTTCTAAGGCTTCTTCGATAATGTCACGTACACCTTCGCCATGTGCAGAAGATATAGATAAGGGGTAACCCAGCCCTAACTCATGAAAGTCAGCACTTACAATCGCTTTCTGCATACCTTCAGTTTTATTCACAGCGAGTAATACCGGGCATTTGCATTTACGCAGGCGGTTAGCAATGTCCATATCCTGAGGTGTTGCACCTTGACGGCCATCCACGAGGAAAATAACTGCATCAGCTTCATCAATCGCCTGCAGCGTCTGTTTTGCCATCTCTTTAAGAATACCGTCATCGGTATTTGGCTCAAAACCGCCGGTATCAACGACCAGATAAGGCTGACTTGCGCCTAAACCACGACCATAATGGCGATCACGAGTTAAGCCGGGGAAATCTGCAACAAGTGCATCGCGACTTTTTGTGAGTCGATTAAATAAGGTTGACTTGCCAACATTGGGTCGGCCAACCAAAACAATGGTAGGTATCATATGAGCCTTCTATTTAGAGCCTAAGCTAAATGATTCTTTATAATCTTATCAAGCTAAGTAATTGATTGAATTGCAGTTGTATCATCTCAAAAAGGATTAAACCTTTTCGTATTGATACAACTGCTATTTATTTGATCTGTAATGCGTATATACCGCCGTCGCGCGACTGTGCCAGTAATGTATTACTATTTATCAATGACATCTGCGGCAAAATCTGGCTGTCACCAGTTTTAACGCGAGCACTGAACGCACCATCTTCACGGCTTAAAAAGTGTACGTATCCCTCAACATCACCGACAGCTATCAAAGAGCCCATCGCCAATGGACCTGTCAGCTGACGGTTTTTAAGCCCAGCCTGTCGCCAGAAGGTTTTGCCTGTAGTGTAATCAAGCGCATACACTGAACCTATCGCATGTGATACATAAATTCTTGCATCTTCGGCGGTCAATCCAGAAAGACTGGATATATCGCGGTTCCATACGACGCGGCCGCTTGTTCTATCAACTGCTGCAATACGGCCCTGATAAGCTACTGCATATACCAATGGACCATCTACAAACGGCAGGCTGGTAATATCTGCGATACGCTCAATTTCTGTCACGCCTTTAGGTTGTGCTACAGAAGCCTCCCACATAATTTTGCCATTGTCGGCACGTACAGAAACCAGCTTACCCCCGGCAAAACCTGCATAGACCGCACCACCATCAACCACCACACCGGCACTGCTGCGTAATGTCAGCGCAGGGCCTGTACGATCGTAAACCCACTTACGGCTACCGTCGTTTGCGTTAATACCGTAGATACGGCTATCTCCAGTACGCACAATTACTAAGCCATCAAAGTACTTGGGAGCGCTTAACACCTCGCTGCTTAAGCGTGATTTCCACTGCAATTTACCTGAAATATCATAAGCATAAATTGAGCCTTTTTGCGTACCAACAATGACTAGACTGCCGCCTACCCCTACACCACCAGTCAGTTTTTCGCCAACATTCACGCGCCAGGCCTGACTACCGTTAGTAACATCCAGCTTACTCAGCTCACCTTCGGCACTTGCTACATAAGCATATCCAGCGTCTACAGCTGGCGTAAAATCATAAATTTCTGTACTGCCAAGTTTGGCCTGCCATAGCACTTTGACACTGGCGGTTTCCTTAATTTCAGCCAGCGGTTCAGGCGGCTCGGCTGCTTCGCGTCCAAAAACACGTTCTGATATATCAGTTTTCAAGTCAGAAATAGTGCTGCATGATGCCAGCAACAATAAGCTGCTCAACAACAGCAGAAGTTTTGATTTTTTAATGAGTTGCGTCAATTTTTAACCTAATGCCTCTAGTTTTTGTTGCGTGAGCACGTGATATCTGCCTTGAGCATCTAATTTGGTCAATGCATGTTCATAAGCCGCTTTTGCTTCAGCTTTCTTATCTAGCGCAACCAAAACATCGCCTTTTAAATCAGAGAACAAGCCATCAAAACCTGCATCATGTTCCGCTTCCAGCAGCTTTAACGCACCTTGATAGTCTTTTTCTTCAGCTAAAATATTTGCCAATTGCAAGCTTGCAATCGCGCTGATAGATGTTTCTTTTGCATTTTTAATTGCCCACTCTAACTGCGCTTTTGCACTTTTAACATCATTGCTAGCGTAATTTGCCTTTGCTGCAAACAAAGCAGCACGACCAGCATATGGTGTTGATGAATATTTATCCATAATCACCGCAGCTTTGGCCTGAATGGCTTTGACATCCTTTTCGTCAGTCACTTGCAGCGCCTGAAATTCACTAGAAGCTTCTACTGCTTGCTTGCCCTGATATAAATGCCACCCCTGATAAGCAGCATAACCTACTAACAGCGCCAGTACGGCACCACTTACCATCTTGCCATAGCTTTTCCACCAGGCTTTTAATTCGTCTAACTGCTCTTGTTCTTCTAAATCGTACGCCATTCAATATTCCAATCTTTTAATACTTTTAATTTTAAATCTATTAACTTAAATTACGTTTAACTTATCCGTTCACTACTTTTTTGCCCGGTATCGCAGCCAACAAATTCTGCGTATAACTATGTTTAGGCGCTGTGTAAACATCGGCCACAGACCCCTGCTCTACAACCCGTCCCTGATACATCACCACCATATCATCTGCAATATGCCGTACCACACGCAAATCATGGCTGATAAAAATATAGCTTAACGCCATTTCCTGCTGTAATTCTTTCAGCAGCAGCAGTATCTGTGCCTGAATTGAAACATCCAATGCAGAAACCGGTTCATCGCAGACAACCACCTGCGGATTTAACACCAAAGCTCTTGCAATACCGATGCGCTGCCTTTGCCCGCCTGAAAACTCATGCGGATATTTTTGCATATCGGCTTCTGTTAAACCAACGCGCCTCAGCATCGCCACGACTTTTTTCTGCTGTTCGGTAACACTGCCTAGACTGTGAATCAGCAAGCCTTCACCGACTATTTCACCGACACGCATGCGCGGATTAAGTGATGCAAACGGGTCTTGAAACACCATTTGCAAGTTTTTACGCACGTCTCTTAACTCAGTTGGCTCAAGTTTAGCCAAGTCTCGCCCTTCAAACAGGACCTCTCCACTGTCTACGGGTTGCAATTGTAACAGACAACGCGCTAACGTGGATTTACCGCTGCCAGATTCACCTACAACAGCCAATGTTGTACCGGCACGTAAATGGATACTGACGTCATTTAATGCTCTGACCTGCGTTGAGCCAAACCCAAAGCGCCCGCTACGCTGGCTGTAAGTTTTTACCAGATTTCTGGCAACAAGAATGTCTTCACTCATGTATCACCTCAGCGGCAACTGCGCCTGTCTGTTCACCGGCCAGCCATGCGTAATCAATCGGCTTCAGAATTTTTTCACCATCCGCATCCGGCACGCATGCTAATAGTGCCTTCGTATAAGGATGCTGTGGATTACTTAACACTTGCTCTCTTGTTCCAGACTCTACTATCTGCCCCCTGAACATCACAACAACATTATCAGCAATATCTGCCACCACACCAAAATCATGCGTAATAAATAGCATGCCCATATTCATACGCGTTTTGAGATCACTCAATAACTTAAGAATCTGTGCCTGCACCGTGACATCAAGTGCCGTTGTCGGTTCATCGGCGATCAACAAGCTCGGTTCGCAGGCAATACTCATCGCAATCATCACACGCTGGCGCTGTCCACCTGACAGCTCATCTGGGTAACTATTAGCACGACCGGGAGGAATACCGACCATTTCAAGCAAACTGGCAATTTTATTCTTTAAACACTCACCTTTAAAACCAAGATGCGTCGTAAGACTCTCACCGATTTGATAGCCTACTGTCAGTACCGGGTTCAGGGAAGTCATCGGCTCCTGAAAAATCATGGCAATTTTATCGCCACGAAGTTTACGCAGGCTTTCAGCATCAAGCTTTGTTAAATCAACAATGCCTTTATCAGCATCATTGAATAAAACCTTACCGCTATTTAACTGCAGCTGTTTCGATAACAAACCCATAATTGCAAGTGCAGTCAGGCTTTTACCGCTTCCGGATTCGCCAACTACACAGGTGGTTTTTCCAACCTCAATAGCGAAGCTGACATCATTCACCAGCAGACGTGATGGCGTTTTTTTAGGCGAAATACTTACATGCTCAAGCTGCAGCAGATGCGCTGTGTTTGCAAGCTGCTTAGTTTGTAAATCAACGGTCATGTTAGCTCTAGGTGATGTTTAAAATTAACTTTATTAAAGATGAATGACCGGAAATCTCTAACCTTTACCGGCCGCCATTATTTTGATTGCCTCTTCAATACTGCACAAAACTTGCTCTGGCTTGGCTCCAGATTGCGTATCAAACTGCATCGGCTTTAATGTTACCTGCTGATTATTGACTTCATCATCACCCAGAATCAACGCGTATCGCGCCAAACTTCTATCAGCCTTTTTCATCTGCGATTTAAAACTACCTCCACCTGCATGCAGCACGACTTCAACATTCGCGTTGCGTAAGCGCTCAGCAATCGCAAACGCTGCAGATTCTGCCAACTCGCCTACATTCACCAGATAAGCATCGGGCGCATCGGTGGCTGTAATGCCATATTCCTGCATCAGCAAAAATACACGCTCCAGACCAATACCAAAACCGCAGGCCGGCGTTGCACTGCCGCCCAAACGCTCTACCAGCGCATCGTAGCGACCGCCACCGGCAATCGTACCCTGCGCACCCAGCTTGGTTGTGACCCATTCAAATACAGTGCGGTTGTAGTAATCCAGACCGCGCACCAGACGCGGATTGATTTTAAACGCAACGCCTGCTTGGTTTAATCTTTTACACAGACCATCAAAATGTGCGCGGGTTTCATCACCAAGGCAATCTATTAGTTTTGGCGCAGCTTCGCACATCGCCTGCATGCGTGGATTTTTAGTATCCAGTATGCGTAACGGATTCGTATGCAAGCGGCGTTTCGCATCTTCATCCAGCAGGTCTGCATGCTGCTCGAAATATGCAATCAGCACATTACGGTATTCAGCACGTTCATGCGCATCGCCAATGCTATTAATTTGCAGTTCCACATCCTGAATACCAAGCTCACGCCAAAGCCTTGCCAGCAAAACAATTTGCTCAGCGTCTACTTCCGGCGTATCAAAACCAAATGCTTCTACACCAATCTGGTGAAACTGGCGCTGACGGCCTTTTTGCACATTTTCGTGACGAAACATAGCACCGCTATACCACAAACGCTGTGGGCCATTGTATGTCAGGTTATGTTCCACTACTGCACGCACACAGCCGGCAGTGCCTTCAGGACGCAAAGCCAGTTTATCGCCATTAAGCGCGTCTTCCCAGGCATACATTTCTTTTTCAACAATATCAGTATGCTCACCTACACTGCGAACATAGAGTTCTGTCGGCTCAACCAATGGCATACGGATATTTTTATAGCCGTATTGACCTAAAACTCGACGCGCCGTGTCTTCCAGCTTAAACCACAATGGAGTTGCTTCAGGCAGAATGTCGTAGAAACCTTTAATACTTTGAAATTTATTACTCATGAATTTTTAATTATTAACTTTTTTATATATAAATCTTATGTATTGATCGCTTGAATAGGAATCGTTTTTGAAGTCGGATTCACACACAGTTTTCCACCTTCAGCGTAATTCTTCTGCACGTAGTCTTCAACAATAGCCTGAAATTCCTGCGCGATATTATCGCCCTTGAGCGTGACCGTTTTCTCGCCATCCACAAATACTGGCGCAACTGGAACTTCACCCGTACCAGGCAAACTGATACCGATATTCGCAAGCTTGGACTCACCGGGGCCGTTCACTACACAGCCCATGACTGCCACGCTCATATTTTCCACACCCGCGTACTGGCCGCGCCATACTGGCATCTGGTTGCGCAAATAGCTTTGAATCTGCATAGCCAGTTCTTGAAAGTAAGTTGAGGTAGTGCGACCACAACCCGGGCATGCGGTAACCAGCGGGGTGAATGAGCGGATGCCCATGGTTTGCAGGATTTCCTGTGCGACGACTACTTCTTTAGTGCGCGACTCATTCGGCTCAGGCGTTAAAGACACACGAATCGTGTTGCCTATGCCCTGTTGCAGACATAAAGCCAGTGCAGCTGTTGAAGCCACAATGCCTTTTGAACCCATACCGGCTTCGGTCAGCCCTAAATGCAGCGGGTAATCACTTCGTGTTGCCAATTCGGTATAGACTTTGACCAGATCCTGTACATCACTGACTTTGCAGGAAATAATAATCTGATTAGGTGACAGACCTAGTGCCACTGCCTGCTCCGCACTCTCAAGCGCAGACTGGATCAGCGCTTCGCGCATCAGTGCATCAGCACTTAACGGTGTTGCAAGCTTGGCATTATCATCCATCATCTGTGCCATTTTAGCTTGATCCAGACTGCCCCAGTTAACACCGATACGCACAGCTTTCTTATAGTGAATAGCAGCCTCAATCATCGCCGCAAATTGCTCATCACGTTTAGAGCCTTTACCTACGTTACCGGGATTGATGCGATATTTTGCAAGCGCTTCGGCACAATCAGGATATTGTGCGAGCAATTTATGACCGTTATAGTGAAAATCACCTACCAAAGGCACATTGCAGCCTAGTGCATCCAAGCCGCGACGGATATTGCCAACCTGCGCTGCAGCCTCAGGAGAGTTCACAGTAATGCGCACTACTTCAGAACCAGCTTGCCACAATTCATAAACCTGCTTAATTGTCGCGGTAGCATCAGCAGTGTCAGTATTGGTCATGCTCTGTACGACGACAGGAGCCGGGATGGTGCCATTCAAGCCACCGCCGACAGGGATGTGGCCGATCATGACCTGTAAAGTGTGACGTGGTTTAATTTGTATAGACAAACTCAACTGCTACTCCAACGTAATACGTGCAACGTTATCTTTAGTATTTGGCGCAAGATCAATATCTTTACCGCCAAAGTTTAATTTGGTACCGCTGGCATTACCAATCACCAGATTCAGCGGCAACGGCGCATTGATAGTTTCTTGATCACCGCTATGTGACATTTTTTCGTAAACAATTTTACCGAGCTTGTCTGTCACACTCACCCAGGTCTGCGCTGTAAAAACCATGCTAACAGTTCTATCAGCAGGTTTAGCAGCGCTTGAAGGTGCCTGAATCTGCTGGGTTATAGATGGCGCGAGTGGTTTAAAATCGATTTGAGAAAGGGAATCTGCCGATTTCACATCTGCTACATTCGTTGGAGTCTGCGTAGAACCGTTCAAACCAACATTGGGAGCTGCAAGCAAATCTGGAGCCATGACCTCATCCTCAGCTAATCTCTGCGCTGCCGGCAAAGCGGCTTCGGGTAATTGCTCTTCAGTTGCGGGGGGAAATTCCTCAATCACTTCAGGCGACTTTTCATCGCTAACGTTTGACGACTGAGGCATGTAACCCACATAAAACAGCCACGCCAGAAGAAAAAATAATACCAGAATGCTGGCTAATATATATTTAAGCCAGGGCTGGCTCTCTTTACTAAGCTGCACAGGGCGCATTGACGAATGAACCGCAATCATCTTATCAGCTTCAGAGGAAACACTCTGACGATAGCTTGCAAGCAAAGGCTCTGCATCTATCTCCAGTAGCTTAGCGTAATTACGGATAAAGCCACGTGTAATCATGGCATCAGGCAATAAATCAAACTCGCCATTTTCAAGTGCATTCACTTGCTTGACGCTGTAGCGCAAATTGCTTGAAACATCCTGCTGCGTCAATTCTTTAGCAACTCGTGCGGCCTGTAAAACTTGTCCAAACGATATTGATTGGCTTTGTGATTGATTGTCGCCTATTTCTTTATCTGTATCTTGCAATTCAGCCATCTCTAATTCCCACTCGCTAATAACTTCGCCTGCTCAGAATCCGGGTATTGTCTACGCAACTGTAACGCATAGCTAGCCTCATCATCCTTAGCACCTAATTTACGCGCAATTTGTATGGATAACCATAGATTTTCCGGCGTTGGCTGGGCTATCACTACATTTTGCAATGTCGTTTTAGCCTTGGCTACCTCATTGCGTTTAAACTGAATTGAAGCCAATTGATACGCAGCCACAGCAGCTAAGGGTTCAACCTCTAACGCCCTCTGAAAATAAATCTCCGCATTTACAACATCCTGTTTGCGCATCGAACAAATACCGGCATTAGTGTAGGCAATCATCGGCGTTGCATATAAGGGATTTTTTACTGCTGCCATAAACTCTTTGATAGACTCATCGATACGGTTTCTGCCACATAAAAAACTACCAAAATTATTATGTGATTCCGAGTTGTTTGGTTCAAGCTGCAACGCTCTTTTAAAGTTTTTTTCAGCGATATCATCTTGACCAAGCGCGGCATGCACCAAGCCCAAACCGTTATAAGCCTGACCGAAATTTGGATCAATTTTTGTAGCCAGCGTAAACTCTTCTAAAGCAATATCCAGCTGTCTTTGCTGAAAATACGCAGCGCCTAAATCGGTATGGGAGCGTGCGCGCTCTTTTAAGTTTTTATCGGCGGTGTCCTGCTGTTGCTGGCTGGCGCAGCCCACAGCCAGTATTGAAACCAAGCCGATTAAACCTAATTTACCAAAACTCAATTTATTAATACCTGATACCTTCAAAACTGTTTCTATAAAACTGGACTTATTCATGTCATTGTTGTTCATCTCATTATTGCTCATGTAATTGTCTCAATCGGAATTCGCCTGGAAGTACGTTTCGTTTTATCTAGCACTTTACCAGCTAACTGACCACATGCGGCATCAATGTCTTCACCACGGGTTTTGCGCACCGTCACTACATAACCCGCTTGCATCAGAATGTCACGGAACACTCTGATATGACTAGGTTTGGAAGTTTCATAGCCACTATCAGGAAAAGGATTAAATGGAATTAAATTGAACTTGCAAGATACATTTTTAACCAGTTCCAGTAATTGGTGTGCATGCTCAACTGTGTCATTCACACCGTCCAGCATTACATATTCAAACGTGACAAAATCACGTGGTGCTTTTTCCAGATATCGGTTGCATGCAGCCATTAACTCTTTAAGCGGATATTTTTTATTGATCGGCACGATCACATCACGCAACGCATCATTCGGTGCATGCAAGGACACAGCAAGCGCCACCGGACAATCCTCTTTCAGGCGATCCATAGCTGGCACCAACCCGCTGGTTGACAATGTTACGCGGCGGCGACTCAAACCATAAGCGCTGTCGTCGAGCATGATCTGCATCGCAGTTACCACATTATCGTAGTTAGCCAAGGGCTCACCCATACCCATCATCACCACATTACTGATAATGCGCTCACCTGGTGGCAGCAGGTCATAACCGGCTTCCTGACGTAATGAATGGTCGGCAATAGCCAGCTGACCGATAATTTCAGAAACACTTAAGTTACGATTAAAACCCTGACGACCAGTAGAGCAGAATGTGCACTCCAGCGCACAGCCAACCTGGCTGGAAACACATAAGGTACCGCGGTCATCTTCGGGGATAAATACCGTTTCAATGCTATTGGCAGCGTCGGCGCCAATCAGCCACTTACGGGTTCCATCATTTGATACTTGTTCATGCTGCACGTTAGGCAGAGTGATCTCTGCCTCTTTTGCAAGTTTTTCGCGCAGACTTTTGGCAATATCAGTCATCTGCTCAAAATCATGCACGCCGAAATGATGCATCCAGCGCATCAACTGCTTGGCGCGAAAAGGCTTCTCACCTCTTTCAGCGAACCATTGAGCGAGTTGTTGTTGATTAAAGTTGAGCAGATTGACCAAAATTGTTTCTCATTTAAATATTTCGAAATAATTCAAGCTTCTAAATTAGGCTAGGCGCGTACAAAAAATGATGACGCAGCATACAGACAGTATGTAAGGAAATCATTTTTTGTGAGCAACGAAGCATAATGACGAAGATTGAATTATTTACCGAAGAAGTAAGCGATTTCGATTGCTGCGTTTTCCGCAGAATCAGAACCGTGAACAGCGTTAGCATCAATGCTTTCTGCAAAGTCAGCGCGGATTGTGCCAGCTGCCGCTTCTTTAGGGTTAGTTGCACCCATCAAGTCGCGGTTTACTTGCACAGCGTTTTCGCCTTCCAATGCTTGAATCATCACTGGACCAGAAATCATGAACTTAACCAAGTCATTGAAAAATGGACGCGCTGCGTGCACTGCGTAGAAACCTTCAGCTTCAGCTTGTGTCAGTTGTGCCATTTTGGCTTCCACAATTTTTAAACCTGCGTTTTCAAAACGTGTGTAGATTTTACCGATAACATTTTTTGCAACTGCATCAGGTTTGATGATAGAAAGCGTACGTTGAATTGCCATGACTACTCCATAAAGTTAACTTATCCATTTAACATTAAAATCAATACTTTGCCGACTTTTGTTTGAGTGTAAACAATACAATTAATTGCATATATTTAACGTTCAAGCCGAGAACTGACTTGATGCTTCCAAACGCGGCCTGCGCAGATATCTTCTAATGCAAAATGGAATTATTGAAAAGACCGTTAAAATACCATTTTTAGCACTTAAAATAAACCAACTTTTAAGATTAGTTTTTAATAAAACAGGTTTAGAATAGCGGGCCAATGTGGCAAAATTAATATCAACATGAAGAATACAAACCACGATGCTGTACCGATTAGCACCGCCTGCCCTGCATGCGGCCAGCTGTGTGATGATGTAAGCCTGAGTACAAGCCCTGCATTATCGGTGCAGATCGGCTGTACAAAAGGCATCCGCTTTTTCGAACAGGCATTTAATGCCCCTACACCAGTTTCCCCCCTGCTGGCAGGCAAACCAGCCAGCCTAGAAGAAGCGATTACAGCAAGTGCAGAGATATTAAACAAAAGCAAACAGCCTTTATTTGCAGGGCTGGGCACCGAAGTTCAAGGTATGCGTTCAATAGTCAGCCTTGCAAAAAAAACCGATGCCACACTGGATCATATCCATAGCGAATCAACCGTGAGCAATACGCGCACTATGCAAAACAGTGGCTGGCTTACAACTACACTCGCTGAAGTTAAAAACCGCGCGGATTTAATATTAGCTGTTGGCACTGATATTACCAGCACGCACCCGCGTTTTTTCGAAAAACTGGCGTGGAATACAGACAGCCTGTTCGACAAACCAACGCCAGAACTGATTTTTCTGGGCGCGCCTGAAGCCAGTGCAAAAGAGAATGCTGCTCCTGACGGAAAAGAACCGACCATCATCCCCGCTGAAATTACACAGCTACCGGAAGTCATCAATGCACTGAACTCACTGCTTAATGGCAAAAAAATAAACGTCGAAACTGTGGCCGGCATCCCGACCAATACCTTAATCGCCTTGATAGAAAAATTAAAAACCGCAAAATACGCAGTCATCGTGTGGTCAGCCAGCGCCTTAAAAATACCGCATGCAGAACTTACGATTCAAAGTATTGTGCAGCTAATCAGCAAACTCAATGAAAACTCACGTGCAGCCGGCCTGCCGCTTAACTCCGGTGACGGCGACAGCTCAGTGAATAACGTCAGCACCTGGCTTAGTGGCTACCCGACCAGAAGCCGCTTTAATAATAACGTTCCTGAATACGACACTTATCATTTTTCGACTGCAAAACAACTGGCAAGCTGTGATGCCCTGCTGTGGGTTAGCACCTTTAATCCGCACCCAGCTCCAGACACTCTGGCACCTGTTATTGTGATTGGGCACCCCGACACCAAATTCGAACGCATGCCGGATGTATTTATTCCGGTAGGCATCCCCGGCGTTGACCATAACGGGCAGATGTTCCGCATGGATAGCTCGATTACACTACCGCTGAAAAAACTACGCGAGACTAGCTTACCTAGCCTGAGTGAAGTGATAGGCAAAATTGAAGCAAAACTTTCAAACAGAATGATAGATGGCACTGCAGCATGATTACCTTACTTAAAAACGGCAGAATCTACGATCCAGCACATGGCAAAGATGGCGTGAACGCAGACATTTATATCCGTGATGGGCGCATCGTTGCAAAACCGGCAGTCAGCGAAAAAATTGATCAGTCATTTGATTTGAGCGGCAAAGTAGTCATGGCCGGTGCAATTGATATGCATAGCCATATCGGCGGCGGCAAGGTAAACATTGCGCGCATGATGCTGCCCGAATATCAACAAAAGTATCAGCAACAGCAGGCGCAGGAACTTAAAGGCTTAAGTGAGCCGGAAGCCCACATCTGCACCCCGCATTGCAGCCATCATGCAACCCCCAGCACTACAGATACCGGCTTCCGCTATATTGAGATGGGCTATACCGCAGCGTTTGAACCTGCAATTTCGCCAGTCAACGCACGTCAGGCGCATCTGGAAATGGGCGATACGCCGATGATCGACAAAGGCGGCTACGCCATGCTCGGCAATGATGATTATTTTCTGCGCATGCTGGCGGATAAAAAAGATCAGAAAGCGATTAACGACTACGTAGCGTGGATATTACATGCCACACAGGCGATCGGCATCAAGGTAGTAAATCCGGGTGGTATCAATGCCTTCAAGTTCAACCAGCGCAGACTCAATCTTGACGAAAACAATGTGCACTACCAAGTGAGCCCGCGTGAAATTCTGCAAAGTTTAAGCCGTGCCGTACATGACCTCGGCATCGCCAAGCCGCTGCATGTGCACTGCAATAATCTGGGTGCAGCGGGTAACTTTGAAACCACACTGGACACGATGAGTGCTAGCAGCGGCTTGCCGATGCACCTTACGCACATCCAGTTCCACAGCTACGGCACCGAGGGCGACAAGAAATTCTCGTCCGCTGCAGCGCAGATTGCCGAAGCCTTGAATAAAAACAAACATATCACCGCAGATGTCGGGCAGATTCTGTTCGGGCAAACCGTGACGGCATCTGGCGATGCCATGATGCAGCATCTGAATGCCAAGCACGCCAACCCTAAAAAATCGGTCATTATGGATATTGAATGCGATGCAGGCTGCGGCGTACTGCCATTCAAATATCGCGACCAGAATTATGTAAACGCCCTGCAATGGGCGATTGGTTTGGAGTTATTCCTGTCGGTGGAAGACCCGTGGCGCATCCTTTTAACCACCGATCATCCTAACGGCGCGCCTTTCACGAGCTATCCGCACCTGATTCGCCTGCTCATGGATAAAACCTTCAGAAATGAAGCCTTTGCCAAGCTGAATCTCGATGCACAAGCCATGAGCAATTTAACATCGTTAGAACGCGAATACAGCCTGTACGAGATCGCCATCATGACCCGCGCCGGTGCCGGCAAGCTGATCGGCCTGCATGACCGCGGTCATTTAGGCATTGGTGCAGCCGCCGATATTACCGTGTATACAGACCAAGCCGACCGTGAAGCCATGTTCGCCAAACCGGATTACGTATTTAAAAACGGTGAACTGGTTGTCAAAAATGGCATCGTGGTGAAAGTGGTTTGGGGTGTTACGCACACTGCAAAACCAGCGTTTGATATTGGGGTGGAAAAAAACCTGAAAAACTATTTCGACCGCTACCAGACCATGCAACTGGATAACTTTAAAATCAGTAATGATGAGATCAGCAGCGATGGTCGCGGTCAGGTTGTCACGCATCATAACAATAAGGAATAAACAATGAGCAGACTATACGGCGATCAACATCGCAAATTTCAGGATGAGTTCGGCACACGCAAAATGGCAGACCGCGTTGAAGAAATTGCCTGCAAAACGGAATTTGACGACGAAGCCAAAGGCTTTATCGAACAGATGGATATGTTCTTTCTATCCACGGTCGATCACCAAGGCCGCCCTACCGTATCCTACAAAGGCGGCGATGCGGGTTTTGTAAAAGTCATCGACAGCAATACATTGGTTTTCCCGAGCTATGATGGCAATGGTATGTTTTTCTCCATGGGTAACATCAGCACCAACCCACAGGTTGGCCTGCTGTTTATCTCATTTGAAACGCCGCACCGCATCCGCGTGCAGGGCACGGCTACAATTTCAAACACTGACCCGCTGATGCAGGAATACAAGGAAGCAGAATTTATCGTACGTGTGACGTTATCTGAGCTATGGCAGAACTGTCCGCGCTATATTCATCAGCGCACCAAAGTACGTGATTCGCGCTATGTGCCAAGAACCGAGTGTGAAACGCCGGTAGCAGAATGGAAACGCATCGACCTGATGCAGGATGTGATTCCTGAAGCCGACCTGAAAAAAGTGGAGAAAACCGGCACCATTCAGATTGAAGAATGGATAGAGAAAATCAAGACAGGCAGCCCGGAAGCTTAATAACACCATGTTAATTAATGACATACAAATTGACGACACCTTTGCCGAAGCATTCAATATGCGCGGCACGCGGGTCATTATTACTGCGCAGAACCACAAATGGGCTTATCACGCGGCCAATGCCATGACTGGCTTTGCTACTTCTGTCATTGGCTGTGGCGTTGAGGCTGGTATCGAGCGCGAAATGACCGCTGATGAAACACCGGACGGCAGACCCGGCGTCGCTGTGCTGATGTTTGCCATGGGTAGCAAGGTACTCATGCAGCAACTTGAAACGCGGATGGGGCAATGCATACTCACCTGCCCTACAGCAGCAGCATTTGCCGGTATTGAAAGTGAAGACATGATTAGCCTGGGTAAACACCTGCGCTATTTCGGTGATGGCTTCCAGACCTCAAAACTTATCGCCGGTAAACGTTACTGGCGCATTCCGGTGATGGATGGCGAGTTTCTGACTGAAGAAACCACGGGCATGGTACGCGCCATCGGCGGCGGCAACTTCCTGATTCTGGCAACCTCGCAACCGGCAGCGTTAGCTGCAGCTGAAACAGCGATTGAAGCCATGAAAAAAGTACCGAATGTCATCATGCCGTTCCCTGGTGGCGTAGTCCGCTCCGGCTCCAAGGTCGGCAGCAAGTACAAAACCATGTTTGCCTCAAGTAACGATGCCTTTTGCCCCACGCTTAAAGGCGTAACCAAAAGCGAGTTATCAACAGACATTGAAAGTGTGATGGAAATCGTAATCGATGGCCTGACATTTGATGACATCGCAATATCGATGAAAGTCGGCATTGAAGCGATCTGCCAGCTTGGTAAAAATAGCGGCGTCAAGCGCATCTCGGCTGGTAACTATGGCGGCAAGCTGGGGCCACATTTATTCAAACTGCACGACATTCTGAAAGGTAGCGGGCTATGAGTGCGTTAACCTTTACCTTAAAGCAAAATCTGCAGCAAAGCATTAACTGCAGTGCGCTTACGCCGGATAATCTGGCCGAAAAAACTGCTGCTGAAATCAGCAGCATCAAACTAATCGCAGGTAAACATCAGTTGCTAGTCGCTGACATTTTTGACATCAGCGGCACTGATACGCAACATATTGCATTCAAGAACAGCAGCCATAAACTTGACTATATCGGTGCCAACATGACCGCAGGCAGCATCGCGATTGAGGGTGATGCCGGGGCATACCTTGGTTTTGGCATGAAAAGCGGTGAAATACACTGTAAAGGCAGCACGACAGCATTTGCAGCATGCAGTATGCGCGGCGGACTGTTGAAAATAGATGGCAATACCGGTGATTTTTTAGGTGCCGGTTCCGAAGGCTCACGTAAAGGCATGCTGGGCGGCACCGTAATTGTAAAAGGCAATGCCGGTGACCGCGCTGGTGACCAGATGCGACGCGGTTTGATTCTGATTGAAGGTAATGTCGGGGACTATTGCGGCAGCCGCATGGTAGCAGGCACGATCGGCGTGCTCGGTAATACAGGTGTATACACTGCCTTTAATATGCATCGCGGTACTTTATTATTAAAGAATCAGCCAAAATTACATGTATCGATGCATGATTGCGGCACGCATACGCTGCCGTTCCTGAACCTGTTATTCAAATCATTTGCAAAATATAATACTGAATTCAGCAAACTGAGTAACCAGCGTGTGCAGCGCTTTGTAGGCGATACCGCTTACAACGGCAACGGCGAGATACTGGTTTTAACTGACTGAGTCAGAAGTATTATTAATTAGGACTGAGTGCCCTCTGTTAGAATAATGTTTTACCAGTTTTATCTAGTTGATTATGCCCAAGTATTTAACCGCCGCACTTTATAAATTTGTCAGCCTGCCTAATTTTAAGGACTTGCAGCCTGCAATTCTGGAAGCATGCAAAGCAAACCAGATTAAAGGTACGCTGCTACTGGCTGAAGAAGGCATTAACGGCACTATCGCCGGACTGCCGGACGACATTCACAACATTCTGAATTACCTGCGTACAGATCCATTGTTCGAAGGCAAGTTCGCTGACCTTGAGCACAAGGAATCGTATGCGGATGAACACCCGTTCTACCGCATGAAGGTAAAACTGAAAAAAGAAATCGTCACCCTTGGCGTGCCAGGTGTGAGCCCGACCAAAAAAGTAGGCACCTATGTCAAACCGGAAGACTGGAATGCGCTGATTTCCGACCCCGATGTCGTGCTGATTGATACACGCAATGACTATGAAGTAGACATTGGCACCTTTAAAGGTGCCATCGATCCCAAAACCACCACTTTCAGAGAATTTCCTGAATATGTGGCAGAGCATTTCGATAAAACCAAGCACAAAAAAGTAGCCATGTTCTGCACCGGTGGCATCCGCTGCGAGAAGGCTTCATCCTACATGATGGATCAAGGCTTTGAAGAGGTATACCACCTGCAGGGCGGCATTCTGAAGTATCTGGAAACCATCCCCGAATCCGAAAGTATGTGGGAAGGCGAATGTTTTGTATTCGACCAGCGCGTAGCCGTAAAACACAACCTGGAAGTTGGCGAGTTTGACCAATGCTACGCCTGCCGCCACCCGTTATCACCGGAAGAAATGAAAAGCGCGCAATACGAGGCTGGCATCTCTTGCCCGCATTGTTATGACAAAGTGTCTGAAGAAAAACGTACGCGACTCAAAGAACGCCAGAAGCAGATCCAGTTAGCCAAGCAGCGCGGGGCAGCGCATATCGGCGAGGCCACAGAGGTGCTTAAAAAGCATAAAAAAAGTAACCGTGATGCAGAAGACTGATTAGCAGTATACAAATTACCAAAGTCAGATACTCTGTAATTACGAATTTAGCCTAGAAAGTTGATTTTGCACAATACGCTCCATATCGCGACTTTTAATATTCATAAAGGTGTCACCCACTTCAATGCACGTTTTTCACTGCACCATCAGCGCGAGATTTTACGCAAGCTGCATGCAGACGTGGTTTTTTTACAAGAAGTACGCGATGAACATGCAGATCACAGCAAACGCTTTGCCGCATGGCCGGATGCCGGTCAGATCGAGTTTTTATCAGATGCAATCTGGCCTGACTATGCTTATGGCAAAAACTCAGTTTACCCCGCTGGTCACCACGGCAATGCCCTGCTCTCCAAGTTTCCGATTATCAAAACCACAAACACCGACATTTCAGCCCACACCTCTGAAGAGCGCGGCATGCTGCATAGCGTGATTGAGATTCCGCAGTGGGATAAACCTTTACATGCTATCTGTGTGCATTTAGGCTTATTTGCACGCTGGCGCCGTCAGCAGTTGCTCGCGGTAACAGACTACATCAAACAGCACATACCACCGGATGAGCCATTGATTGTGGCAGGTGACTTTAACGACTGGGGCACTCGCTCTGGCAGAGTTTTTGCAGAAGCTGCACAATTACACGAAGTGTTTGAACACCATGCCGGCAAACCGGCACGCAGTTTTCCTTCATGGCTGCCAATATTGAGGCTGGACCGGATTTATACACGTGGCTTTCAGGTAAAACATGTTGAAGTGCATTCCGGGCCACGTTTCCTAAAAGTGTCTGACCACGCTTTGCTTTCAGCGACATTAACCAGAGTTATCTAAAACGCCATGCGCTTCATTAGCGGAAACGATATCAAACTTCTACGCAGCGGTCTTGAATACTTTCCTGCACTTGAGCAGGCGATTCAGAATGCAGCAAGCGAAATTTACCTGCAAGCCTATATATACGAACACGATGCATCAGGCATTCGTATCGGTAATGCCTTAATAGAGGCGGCACAACGCGGTGTCAGCGTCAATATACTGCTGGACGGATTCGGTTCTCAATATTTGCCCAAACGCTATGTACAGACATTACGCGATGCTGGGATAAAGCTGATGTTTTACCGACCCAAGATTTCACCCTGGACCTTAAAGAAAAACCGCTTGCGCCGCTTGCACAGCAAGGTAACAGTTGTTGATGGCACCATCGCTTTTGTAGGCGGCATCAATATAATTGATGACAATAACTCGCCTAACCAGATACCGCCAAGAATCGATTATGCTGTGCGTATCGAAGGCAATTTGCTGCCGGCTATCAGCGCCAGCGTGCATAAGTTGTGGCGGCGAATGCAATTGATGCACTTGCATAGTCTGTATGTGCCGCCGATTAAAGAGTTTCATCACAAATATCACGGTACCAGCAATATCAAAGCAGCATTTGTCATCCGTGACAACATTCTGCATCGGCATGATATTGAGAATGCCTATTTACGTGCGATCAGAACAGCAAACTCAGAGATTCTGATTGCGAATGCCTACTTTATTCCCGGCAGAAAATTCCGCAAAGCACTGATTGAAGCCGCCAAACGTGGTATTAAAGTCAGATTATTACTGCAAGGCCGTAAAGAGTATTTTTTGATGTTTGCAACCCATGCCTTCTACAACGAATTCCTCAATAACGGCATCGAGATTTACGAATACCGCAAAAGCTTTATGCACAGCAAGGTTGCAGTGATTGATACGTTTTGGACCACCATCGGCTCCTCGAATATTGACCCGTTCAGCCTGCTGCTGGCGCGTGAAGCCAACATTATTATCCAGGACAAAACATTTGCAACTGAACTGCATACGGATATTGAATCCCTAATTCAGGATGGTGGCGTCAAAATCACACCGCAGGAATGGGTAAAAGCCAGCATTATCAAGCGCGTGGCCTCTTGGATTGCCTATGGTGCAGTGCGTCTGTTTTTAGGCGTTATCGGCCACAAACAAGAGCATTGATTTTTATGGGCACTTCTATAAATTCAATCTTTGGGCGCATGACTGCGTTGCGCGGTACTCGCAACCTCGCTGTATATTGCATACTATCTCGGCTCCTGCGTTCCGTGCGCCTTTGGCGTATGAATAATGCGCTTCAGCGCATATATTCTACGGACATGCCATTTACGGGTAATATGCATCCCAAATCTCGTATTTATAGAAGCGCCCTTATATGATGCAGGCAACAGCACAGGCAGCGTTGGAATGGCGGGATGGGCTGCCCTACTCCACAGCTTTTGATGATGTGTATTTTTCCAGTGATGACGGCTTACTGGAAACTGAATATGTTTTCATACAAGGCAATGCGCTGGTCGGCAGATGGCAATCATTGACTGACAACAACTTCACCATTCTGGAAACCGGTTTCGGTACCGGTTTAAACTTTTTGTGTGCCTGCAAAAGCTGGCTTGCGCATGCCCCTGCAAACGCAGCACTGCACTTTACCAGTGTAGAAAAATACCCGCTGAGTCCTGCGGATATGCACAAAGCACTTCAACATTGGCCCACACTGAAACCAATAGCCGACGAACTGCTCGCACAATACGAAACCCTGCTGAACACCGGCACATCAACCCTTTTCAACAATCGCATCAGGCTACAGGTGTTATTTGGCGATGCGACTGAATGCCTGTCCCAAATTGATACCAAAGCAAATGCATGGTTTCTGGATGGTTTTGCACCATCAAAGAACCCCGACATGTGGCAGCAAACACTATTTGAGCAGATGGCGAGGCTTTCACATTCAGAAACCACGTTTGCCACCTTCACTAGCGCTGGCGTCGTCAGGCGTGGCCTAACAGCCGCAGGGTTCAAGGTCAATAAACAACCGGGCTTCGGTAAAAAACGTGAAATGATAAACGGCTATTTCACAGGCAGCAATCATGGCAGCTAAAACCGCGATTGTGATCGGTGCCGGTATTGCAGGCTGCAGCACTGCGTATGCGCTGGCACAGCGCGGTATCAAGGTAACACTGCTGGAACGCAATCCTGATATCGCCGGCGAAGCCTCAGGCAATCCAATCGCCATGCTTTATCCACGGTTAAGCGGTGACGACATCGGCAGCGAATTCGCCTTAACCGCTTACCTGCATAGCCTGCAGTTATACAAATCACTGAATCTGCCAGCTGAAGATTTTGACTGCTGCGGCATGTTGCAGCTAGGCTTTAATGCAAAGGAACTGGCACGTATTCAGAAAGTGGCAGCACAAAACCATGCCAGTGAGATTCTGCAATATGTAAATAAAAGCGAAGTCAGCAAGCTTGCTGGTATCAACATTGAACATGACGCCCTATATTTATCAGGCGCGGCTTGGATTAACCCGCAGCAGCTGTGTCATCGTTTGAGCCTGCATCAAAATATCAACACACTCACACTTCAGAATGTCATCAAGATACTGAAAATAAATGACTTATTTGAAGTCCACGTGAGTCAAGGGTCTGTTTTAACAGCTGAGATTATTGTCGTTGCCAACGCTAATGATGCGCACGAACTTTGCGCCGACCTGTCTATGAACACGCAAGCTGTGCGCGGCCAAGTCAGCTTGGTCAGGGCTAAAGAATCAAGCAGGACCCTACAAAAAATAGTGTGCAGTGACGGCTATTTCAGCCCGGCTGCTTATCTAAAAAACGCTGAGCATCTGCACTGCCTAGGCGCAACTTTCTCTAACATCGCCGCAGCTGAAAACACACAAAGCGAGTTAGCAATAGCAGAACAAGACCATGAGGCGAATCTGCAAAAACTGAATAACATCTCCAATATGCTATATACAGACCTTAAAAATGACATCGTGGGCGGTCGTGTATCGTTGCGCTGCACGGCTACAGATTACTGGCCGCTGGCCGGACGGCTGATGGATGCCAAGGCTCTAAAAACAAACCCACCCCGTCCTGGCGCAAACGTAAACGGACTGCCGTGGATTGAAGGCTTATATATGAATATCGCACATGGCAGCAAAGGCTTTACTACCGCACCTTTGTGTGCCGAGCTTATTGCCTGCATGGCGAGTAATCAGGCTCTGCCGGTTTCGGATGAATTTGCAGGTTTACTCAACCCCAACAGGTTTTTATTAAAGGAAATGGGACTGAAACGTCTGGCAAAAATGGTTCTAGGTTAAAATTAAAGCATGTCACAAACACAATATTCAGCAGCACTTTTACATCATCGGGCAGGCGAGTTAGCTCAGGCAGAATCGCTTTATCAACTGGTACTCAAAGCCAACCCCAAACATGCAGACGCGCTGCACATGCTGGGTGTAGTCTATTACCAGACCAGCCGTGCCGAGCAGGCAGTAAATGCTATTTCACAAGCGCTGGCCATCAACCCCAAAAACACTGATTACCTGAATCACTATGCCTTAAGCCTGCGCGCTGCCAACCAGCCCGAAGCCGCCATCAAGAGCTTCCAACAAGCTGTTTTAATGCAGCCAAAAGATCTTGATATCCAGTTCAACCTTGCCAACACCCTGCTCACACTGAATCGTTTTGAAGAAGCTGCAGGCTATTACCGCCGCATACTGCGCGTGATGCCCAAGAATAACGATGTACGCGAAGCTTTATGCCATTGCCTGACTTCGCTTGGCAATCAGGCGCATGCACTTGGCAACTTTGTACAGGCAGAAGCATGCTTTGAAGAGGCACTGCAGTTTAATTCAAAAGATGCGGCGATTTTATACAATCTGGGCAATGCAGAGCGCGAGCTAGGCAAACCTGCGGAAGCAGCCAAGCACTATGCAAAAGCGATTCAGCTCACACCTGATGATGCAGATATTTATAACAATCTTGGCAACGTACAGCGTGAACTTGGTCAGCTAGACCTCGCAATCGCCAGCTACCAGAAAGCACTGGCACTCAACCCGCAGCTCTATCATGCCAAGGTGCATCTGGTGCATCAGAAACAGCATATCTGCGATTGGAATGGCCTGAATCATGAAATAGCCGAAATACGCAACTGGGTAAGAACAATACCGGGCGCACAGATATCGCCATTTGCATTTCTGGCGATGCCATCCACCACAGCCGCAGAACAAAAACTTTGTGCAGACAACTGGGTTAACAACCGTTACGCCTCGCTAATCGAATACAGCCAACAGCTAAACTTTACGCACAAACCAGCATCAGCAAACAGGAAAATAAAAGTCGGCTACATGTCGGCAGATTTCAGGCTGCATCCGCTGGCATTCCTGATCAGCGAACTGCTGGAACTGCATGACCGCGGCCAATTTGAAATCATCGGTTTTTCTTACGGCGCTGATGATAAAACCGAAGCCAGAAAACGCATTGAGAAAGCCTTTGATGCATTTCATGACATTCGTCAGCTGCCGGATACCGATGCAGCAAAAATGATACATGGCTGCGGCATTGATATCCTCGTCGACCTCACCGGCTTCACGCAAAACAGCCGCTGCGGCATTGTCGCCCTGCACCCTGCGCCTGTCAGTATCAGCTGGCTAGGTTTCCCGGGGACCATGGGTAACTTTATAGGGGGTAGCTTTATAGAGGGCAGTTTTATTGGGGATGGCATGAATGGCAAACCGCTGTTTGACTACCTGCTGAGCGATAGCTTCATTACCCCACCCGAAGCCGCCAGCAATTATGCTGAACAGCTGGCGCTACTGCCCGACAGCTATCAGCCCAACGACCGAAAACGCCCGGTTGCCAAAACGCCATCCCGCGCCGAATGCGGCCTCCCTGACAATGCCTTTGTATTCTGCTGCTTCAACCAGACCTTCAAGATCACTGCGGATTTCTTTAACATCTGGATGCGCCTGCTCAAAGCCACACCCAATAGTGTTTTATGGTTACTGGACTGCAACCGCTGGGCCAAACAGAACCTGATTGAGCAGGCAGCATTGCATGGCATCGCCAGCGAACGCCTGATTTTTGCGCCGCGTGTCGCAATTGCGGAACACCTGGCACGGCATGCACATGCTGATTTATTCCTCGACACGTTACCCTACAACGCCCATACCACCTGCAGCGATGCCTTATGGATGGGCTTGCCAGTACTGACCTGCGTGGGCGACACCTTTGCCTCACGCGTAGCGGGCAGCTTGCTTAAAGCAGCAGGCTTGGATGATCTGATCACCTGCGCGCTTGCAGACTATGAAAACAAAGCGCTGTTTCTGGCTACAAATCCGCAAGTACTCAACACAATAAAGCAAAAATTAATGAGTGAAAAAATGACTTCAGCTTTGTTTGATACGACCAAATTCGCCAGATCGCTCGAGGCTACTTACAAAGGCATTCAGGTGAATCATCTTAACCAGAACCCAAACATCTGAAAGCAAAATTTCAACTCCATTGACGTATTCATGAATACATTTTAGGCTGTACTAAAAAATAACTTACAATCATTGAACATGATAGTTGCGTCTCTATAATTACTGCTATGCCACTTAAAGATGCCCTAGGCCTATCAGAGCAATGGATTGATAGCTGTGTAGCTATCGTCAACTCGCTTACTGTTCCAACAACTAACCGCTCTCGTGTTGCCGCCGCGCTTCATCAACTTAGTATTGAGCACTACACAGGTGTTCATGTCCTTGTAGAAACCGGTGTTTATTCAGCGGCATTCGCGCTCTATCGCCCTCAGTTCGAAGCTTACATTAGGGGCTCTTGGTATCACCGATGCGCCACGGATAACCAAGTGAATGCCTTGATCTCCGGCGGAGAACCGCCAACCCCTAAAGACCAGATGGTGGCTTTGGAAAACTGTGGTGCATTCGACATTGGGTCATTGCAAATGACTAAAGCAAACCGCTTGGAAAAATCTCTGCGACTTTACGCATGGTGGATCTATCC
>Ga0207972_100081_pt1 | contig 38206 bp, 37 predicted proteins | sample LakWasMe75_LOW10_2_FD_183903 | JGI IMG/M metagenome (GOLD analysis project Ga0207972, IMG submission 183903) | Freshwater sediment methanotrophic microbial communities from Lake Washington under simulated oxygen tension - Sediment Metagenome... | ecosystem: Environmental > Aquatic > Freshwater >...
TGCCAATAATCACCAACAGTACGATCGCAAGTAACGCAGTAATAAAAAATATCAACTTTTTACCAATGCTGAGTAATGTTGCAAGGCGCTTTGCCCAGTCTGCATTCAGTACGGCCTGCTCCACTCCTGGAATGCTCTGCAATGTATTTCTTAAGGTCTCTAATGTTTCAGGATCCGTGGATTTAGCCTGAATAAAGAAGGCATCCGGCAGCGGATTTTTGCCCAGTTGCTCAATAGCGCTACTAATATTCTGATTGTCTTTGGACTTTGCCTGTAATTGCTGCCATGCGTCGTCTTTTGTGACTAGATGATATTGGCTGATCGCTATATTTTTGGCTAATATCGAATCAATTTTCGCGATGTTGTCAGAAGTTACGTCTAATTTAAGAAACAGGCTGATTTCCGTTTCACTCTTCATATGGTTCGTCAGTTTAGATAAGTTATCCACACCAATGTAAAATAAGCTTGGCAAACACATCGCAACAGCGATCACCAGGCAAATCATGAATGTTGACAGCAAGTTAGCGTTCATACGCGACAGTACGAGTTTAATTGCCTGCAAATGATGATTCAGCCAGGTACTCATGATGAAAATGATCCTGCGGGTGCTGTGTTCAAATTTAAAGTTTTTTGCATGAATGGGTTTTCTGTAAGTTCGCCATGATCCAAGTGTAATACCCGGTTCTGGTCTACGCTCATGCCTAGGGCATCATGTGTGGACATGATGACAGTGACCCCCACCTGATGGAATGCCTGAAAAATCGCCATGATTTCTGCGGCGTAGCTTGCATCCAGATTGCCGGTTGGCTCATCTGCAAGCAGTATCGACGGACGGCTTACTACTGCGCGCGCAATTGCCAGGCGTTGCTGTTCGCCGCCAGAGAGGGTGATCGGCATTACTTTTTCTTTATTGAGTAAGCCAACTTTATCCAGCGCAGCGCGTACGCGCTTGGCGGCTTCCTGTTCAGAAACACCGTTAATACGCAAAGGTAATATTACATTTTCAAAGCAGTTGCGGTCATACAGTAGCTTATGGTCCTGAAAAATAAGCCCGAAGCGGCGACGTAAAAATGGGATTGCGGAGGGTTTGAGTTTGCTGACGTTTTGGTGGGCAATCAGTACCGTACCGCTGGTAGGCAGTTCAGTCGCCGCAATCAATTTTAGCAGCGTACTTTTACCGGCACCGGAATGGCCGGTGATATAAACAAACTCGCCCGCATTGATGCTGAAGCTGACATTTCTTAATATCTGGTCACTACCCGGGTAGCGTTTACTGACTTGGTCAAATTGAATCATGCCATTATTGTAGCGCTAATGTTGGTTATTATTCTAAATGGGTGCTGTAAATGCACTTAATCTATCATTGCGTCTATGAATTCTGCCGCATTGAATGGTCTAAGATCATCAATTGCTTCACCAATACCAATATAACGTATCGGAATAGGGCGCGCCTGCGCAATGGCCGCAATGACGCCGCCTTTGGCTGTGCCGTCAAGTTTGCTGAGCACCAGACCGGTGACACCAAGTGCATCGTCAAAAATTCTGACCTGATTTACCGCATTCTGTCCGGTGTTAGAGTCCAGCACCAGCAACACTTCATGTGGCGCGCCGGGCAGGGCTTTGTCCATCACGCGCTTTACTTTGGCAATTTCTTCCATCAAGTGCAGTTGCGTTGGCAAACGGCCGGCAGTGTCCGCAAGAACGATATCAATATTTTTGGCAAGCGCTGAATTAATCGCGTCGAACATGACCGCAGCCGGGTCGCCGCTGGTTTGGGCAACAACGTGTACATTGTTGCGTTCACCCCATATCTGTAGCTGTTCACGCGCAGCGGCTCTGAATGTATCGCCAGCCGCAATCAGCACGCTTTTTCCTTGAGATTGAAAGTGTTTTGCCAGTTTGCCAATAGTGGTGGTTTTGCCCGCGCCATTCACGCCGGCCAGCATGATGATGAAAGGTTTGTGTGTAGATGTTTCCAGAGGTTTCTGTAATGGCAGCAGCAGATCAGAGAGTGCCTCTTTCAGTGCTGTTTTGAGCTGCGCAGTATCATCAAGGCTCTGGCGTTTTACACGATTTTTGATGTCGTCCAACAGGAACTCAGTGGCGCTGATGCCTACGTCTGCAGTCAGGAGGATGCTTTCCAGTTCTTCATAAACTTCAGCATCAATTTTACCGCCGCCAAAAATCCCTGCCAATTGACTTCCCAATTGGTTGCGAGTTTTGGCCAGGCCCTGCTTTAGGCGCTCAGTCCAGCTTATGCTTGTTTCAGCCGCAGGGGTAGCTTCAGCAGGTTTGAGTTTGCTTTCTTCTGCGGTTGGCTCGGCTTTATCTTTTTTGAAAAAATTGAACATAGAAATTCAGCTAATTAAGTTAAGCTATTTTAGCTTAATTCTGTAGCATACAATGTATCAGTTGCTGTTTACTTGTTACTTGATTTTGCACAGCTTTCTAGCAATTCGTAAATGCCCATGCCGATTACCATGGCAATTACAAAAATGATGCCTTTGCTGCTGCCGACGCCTAGTAAAACAAAAGCAGGGGCAGGGCATATGCCTACAAGACCCCAGCCAATACCAAACGCCATGCTGCCTAGCACCAGGCGTTTGTCGATGACACGATTGGTAGGTAACTGGATTGAGAAACCGAGATAACTGAGCTTACGTCTTTTTGCGATAGCGAATGCGATCAGGCCGATGCCGATTGCGCCAGCCATGACCAGGCCTAAAGATGGGTCCCATAAGCCGGCGATATCAAGAAATGCGAGTACTTTCGCCGGATTGGCCATGCCGGCCAGAATCAGGCCGAGGCCAAATATGAGGCCGGAAAGCAATGAGAATGTTAGGGCGGCAGTATTGCTGATATGGTTTTTCATGGACTTATGCTCCCAACAGATGACGTACAACATAAACGGTGATCACCCCGGTAGCCATAAAAGCTACAGTGGCAATGATAGAGCGTGGCGATAAGCGTGAAATGCCGCAAACGCCGTGGCCACTGGTGCAGCCGGAACCATAGCGGGTACCGATGCCGACAATCAATCCGGCAACCGCAAGCAAGGTGTTGCTGGCGTCAATTTGAATGGCTGGCAATGGAGCAAACAGTAGCCATGTAAATGGCGCTGCGATGAGTCCTATGATGAATGCTACCCTCCAGCCGATATCGCGCAGTTTTGGCCTGAGCAGGCCACCCAGAATACCGGTAATGCCGGCAATGCGACCATTAAAAAGCACAAAAATTGCTGAAGCTACGCCGATAAGCGCGCCGCCAGCAAGTGCTGTCCATGGGGTAAAGTTATTCCAGTCGATTAACATAGGATCAATTCAGCTATAAATGAAAATAGGCCGCGTACATGCGTACGCGACCTTTAAGTGTAAATTATATCTTAAATTACAGTTTCCAGCCGTATGCAATGCCCAGTGAATCTTCGTACATTTTCAGGTTGGCTTCAGCTCCCGGAATGAAAGGGATAGAGCCACTACCTTTCACTTTTTCTTCAAACGCATGCATGTAAGAGAATGAAAGTTCTGATTGGTTTGGTAATACATAGGTTGCACCTAAAGTTACATGATCCTGCACCACACCAGGCGCCAGAATATTAAACATGGTTTCATTGCTGCGAATAGGTTGTGATGAGCGGTTATAACCGGCGCGCACTGTTAAGGTTTCATTCCAGGCATAGCTGGCACCGACTTTTACTGCGGTAACATCTCTCCACCCAAACCCCGGGCCGTTTTTAGAGCCAAGTTGGTTGTTGGCGAAATTGTTAACTGTGTTGCCAACTGAATCTACATCGCTATAGTTTATGCGTTGTACGTCTGCTGCCAGAGTTAGTGCCGGTGTTGCCTTTACTGCGATACCAACACCATACATTTCAGGAATATCAAAATCACCACCTTCAGCAAACAAACCTTTGTATTTATCAAATTTGCTCATGTAGGTTTTGCTTTGGTACGTTGCACCTAGTGTCACAACATCATTTACCCGACCAATCCAGCCGATATGTACGCCTGCACCATAGGATGAATCGTAACCTTTATTGGTAACATTATTAGGCGATTCAGAGCCGTCAAATGGCGGCGGATATGAAAAGTTTTGTAAACCTTTCAATTCAAAGCGCTGATAAGCCAGGTTAACTGCAACGCCAACAGTATTTGAATTGTTGATTTTCCAGGTGGCGGTAGGCGCAACAAAAAGTTGAATTAAATCCATACGTGGCGGCGTGTCCCCCAATAAAGCGATCGCTTTTTTGTAGTCGGTGTTCATACCACCGTTACCGTAAACGCTTACGCCAAGAGTAAGGTCTTGATTAATCACACGGTTGTAGCCGTACTCCGGAATAATGAAGTTTTCTGTGTCGTTAGCATCGTATTTGCCATCGATGAAAGGGCTGCCTGTGCCAACTATTTCAGCTTCACGTTGCGGTCTGAACCAGGTGACGCCGAAATCTACACGGTCACCGATTAAGCCCATGCCGGCAGGGTTAGCTGCTGCCGCAAGTGCGTCCTGTGGCAAGGCAATACCAACACCGCCCATCCCTTGAGATTTTACGCCATAGCCATGTGCAAAATAGCCGTCGGTTGCATTTGCATTGGTAGCTGCTAAAACAGCAAGTAAAGGTAAAAGTTTGCGTGTTAATTTCATCCGTGTGGCTTTCTGATATCGATAATTTAAAAACTTGCGGCATTCTAGCTAATTGTTTTAATTTCTAAAAATAATTAATCAATATATTCATATAAATTTTTGGAATAAAGGGTTTTTAATTTGGGATGCAACGAGCAAGCAATCGGGATGAACTAACAAAGTGTTATCCTTGTCAGAAATGCAAGTTTAGATAGAGCAATAGATACATTGTCTTCAGCGCCAATTCCATGCGCTTTTAAATTCAGTGCTTTTGAATTCAAGAACCAAGCTAAAAATAAAAGGAGATTAGTACGTGCGAACAAAAAGCTTTTTGATTCTTTTGTTAATGATGCCATTAACAGCGTTTGCTAATGCAGCAATACAGGAATTTAAACTGGATAACGGTTTAAAACTGATCGTGCAGGAAGACCATCGCTCACCGGTTGTGGTGTCTCAGGTCTGGTACCGAGCCGGCAGCCTGGATGAGGTGAATGGTAAGACCGGCGTGGCTCATGTGCTTGAGCACATGATGTTTAAAGGTACCAAACAAGTAAAGTCCGGACAGTTTTCGCGCCTCATTGCAGCTGCCGGCGGTAAGGAAAATGCATTTACCAGTACTGACTACACCTGTTATTTTCAGCAACTCGAAAAATCGCATCTGCCTTTATCGTTCAAGCTGGAAGCAGATCGCATGGCTAACTTGCAGTTAACCGATGAAGAGTTCGCTAAAGAAATCAAGGTGGTGATGGAAGAGCGCCGCTGGCGCACTGACGATAAACCGCAATCAAAAGTGAATGAAGCATTTCAAGGTGCGGTATATCGTGCACACCCATATTCACGGCCAGTCATTGGTTTTATGAACGATCTTGAGAACATGACGGCTGCTGATGCGCGTGAGTGGTACAACAACTGGTATGCACCTAACAATGCAACGCTAGTAGTAGTTGGCGACGTGAAAGCTGAAGAGGTTTACAAGCTGGCAAAGCAGCACTTTGGTAAATTAAAACCTAAAGTCTTGCCGGCGCGTAAACCGCAGGTGGAGCCGCAGCAGATCGGCGAGCGCCGTGTAGTTGTGAAAGCACCAGCTAAATTACCGTATTTGCTTATGGGCTATCATGTACCTGCGTTAATGAATCCTGATACAGATTGGGAGCCGTATGCGCTGGAGGTGCTCGCCGGCGTGTTAAGCGGTAATCCGGCTGCAAGGTTGAATCAGCGCTTGGTTCGCGAATCCAAGATGGCAATTGATGCCAGTGCAGGCTATGACTTGATGTCACGTGGTCGCCAAAGTCTATTTGCAATGGATGCAACGCCAAGTGAAGGTAAAACTGTTGCTGATGTAGAAGCGGCATTGATAGAGCAGATAGAAAATATCAAAAAATCAGGTGTTACGGTAGAAGAACTAGAGCGTGTGAAAGCTGGTGTAATTGCTGCTGATGTGTACAAGCGCGATTCCATGTTCTATCAGGGGATGCAGATTGGCACTATTGAAACGATTGGTTTTTCATGGAAGATTCTTGAGGACTACCCTAAAAAGCTACGTGCTGTAACGCCGGAGCAGGTACAGGCAGTAGCTAAAAAATATCTGCTTAAAGACAATCTGACAATCGCAACACTAGATCCGCAGCCGATTGATCCGAATGCAAAACCACAGGGTAAGCCACACGTACATTAGGTAAAACTTTTAATTCTCTAAGAGATGTCTCTAAATTTTATTAGGGTAAAAAATAATGCATATGCAATACATAAGAAAAACATTCACAGCAGGACTAGCATTGCTGGCCGTAGGGTTCATGGTGCTCAGTAGCGCTGTTCAGGCGGGTGTCAAAATTCAGCAATGGCAAACAGCATCTGGGTCTGAAGTTTATTTCGTAGAGAATCATGATCTGCCAATCGTTGATGTCAGCGTCAATTTTGCCGCAGGTAGTGCGCGTGATAGTGCCGAAAAATCAGGCCTTGCAGGTATAACCAGATATATGATGACACTTGGTGCTGCTGGTATGTCCGACGAAAAAATTGCGAATAAAATGGCTGATATAGGCGCTATTTTAGGTGGTGATTTTGATGCTGACCGTGCCGGATTTAAATTGCGTACTCTGAGCAGTGAGCGCGAAAAAACGCAGGCATTAGATGTTTTTACTAAAATCTTGCAGCAACCGGATTTTCCTGAAGATGTGCTAACGCGTGAAAAAGCGCGCATTATTTCTGGTTTGCAGGAATCCGCAACGCAGCCTGAAAGCATTTCCAGTAAAGAATTTATGAAGGCATTATATGGAAGCCACCCTTACAGTCTGGACGAGTCCGGTGAGGTGAATACAGTAGCAAAGATCACGCGCGACGACCTGCAAAGCTTCTATAAACAATACTACGGAGCGAAAGGTGCGGTAGTTGCGATTATTGGTGACTTGACCCGAGAGCAGGCAGGCGTTATTGCCGAGACTGTTACTGCTGGCTTGCCTAAGTCTGCTGCAGTAAGTGCGATTCCAGCCGTTAAATTACCAACGCAATCGATAGAAAAGCGCATCGCACACCCAGCCTCGCAATCGCATATTTTGCTTGGTTATCCTGGCATTAAACGCGGTGATCCGGATTTGTTTCCACTTTATGTCGGTAACTATGTTTTAGGTGGCGGTGGTTTTGTTTCAAGACTAACTGAAGAAGTACGCGAGAAACGTGGTCTAGTTTACAGTGTATACAGTTATTTTATGCCGATGGCAGAGCCTGGACCATTCCAACTTGGCTTGCAAACCAAAAAGGATCAAGCCGAGGATGCGCTCAAGCTGGTTAAAGAAACCTTGGATAATTTCATCAAAAACGGCATTACTGAAGCCGAGTTGAAAGCTGCTAAAGCCAATATCATCGGCGGTTTCCCGATGCGTATTGACAGCAACAGCAAAATTCTGGATTACCTGGCGGTGATCGGCTTCTACAAACTGCCACTCAATTATCTGGATGAATATAACAGAAACGTAGAAAAAGTAACTGTGGCGCAGATCAAGGATGCATTTAGCCGCCGTCTTAAAACTGAAAATTTTGTGACAATTATTGTGGGTGACCCTGGCGCAAAATAGTTTCTATTACTTTGTATGAAGCTCTGGATTGCCGCGCTTCGCTCGCAATGACGTCATCGCGTACCAGTATTTGGCATCCCCATGAAATATAGGCCCTAAAGCGCCTTATTTACATGTGAAGGCCATAGGCCGTGGCGATCCAGCACTCAGGTTTTGTTACTAATTAATCGTATCGAATCAATAGGCGATATTAAATTAGTGTTGCGCTGAGTTTAGTGGCGTGGCAATCTACGCGCTTGATTGAATTTAATTGAGACGACAGATTGCCTCGCAATACAAGTAATAGCAAAAAACAGAATGTGGTACGCATCAATGCAGGTGAGTGGCGTAGCCGATTGCTGAAGTTTCCGGATGCAAAAGGCTTGCGCCCTACACCTGAGCGTGTACGCCAGACAGTCTTTAATTGGCTCGGGCAAGATCTGACCGGACTGCATTGTCTTGATCTTTTTGCAGGTACCGGCGTGATGGGGTTTGAAGCACTATCCCGTAATGCCAAAATGGCTGTGCTGGTAGAAAAAACATCTGCGGTATTTAAAGCGATTTTAGAGAATAAGGCTACCCTTAAGGCTGATGCTGCAGAAGTGTTCAATACCGATGCTTTAAGTTTTTTGGGTAAGAACCGTCAGTTGTTTGATGTGATCTTTCTTGATCCTCCTTACAATCAGGGCCTGCTAGCTAAAGTCCTGCCGTTGTTACCTCCACACTTGAACCCTGACGGTTTCGTGTATGCTGAAGCTGAGTATGCTATTGAGCCAGATGAAGTCTGGCAGGTAGTCAAACAAAGCAAAGCGGGTAATGTTTTTTATCATCTGTTAAAATTACACCAGAATCGAGACTAAAACATGACCGAAGCTAAAAAACGCATCGCTGTTTACCCTGGTACATTTGACCCTATCACGCTCGGTCATGAAGATCTCGTGCGTCGCGCTGCACATCTGTTTGATGAAGTGATCGTTGCTGTTGCCGGCAGCACAAGTAAAGCTACTTTATTTAGCCTTGATGAGCGAGTGGAACTAGCACAGCAAGTTTTTGGCAATTACGATAATGTTAAGGTAGTAGGTTTTGGCGGTTTGCTCATGCAATTTGTACAAGAGCAGCAAGCGCAGATCGTTATTCGTGGTTTACGCGCTGCCTCAGATTTTGAATATGAATTTCAGCTGGCCGGCATGAATCGCAAACTTTATCCCAAGCTTGAAACAATGTTTTTAACCCCTTCTGACGAGTACATGTTCGTATCGTCCAGCTTGGTCCGCGAAGTGGCAAAGCTCGGCGGCGAGGTTGATCAGTTTGTGTCCAAGCCAGTTGAGGCTGCGATTAAAAAGAAATTAAAAGTGTGATTTTTCGTTTCAGAAATTCATTTAATGAGATGAAGTTCAAGCAAACCCGCAGCGAACGACGCAGGCATATCGCATTAATAGACTAGGAGTGAGCGAGGACGTTGCGCGGCAATTCGCTTATAAAATGGATTTATAAAGGAAAAATATGGCATTAATGATTACTGATGAATGCATCAACTGCGACGTCTGTGAGCCGGCCTGTCCGAATGAGGCTATTTTTCAGGGTGAAGAGATATATGAAATCGACCCTAATAAATGCACTGAATGTGTTGGCCATTACGATAAGCCGCAATGTCAGCAGGTTTGCCCGATTGATTGCATTCCATTTAACCCGGAAGTGGTTGAAACCAAAGATCAACTGATGGAAAAGTATTATCGCTTAACTGCAGCCTAATAATCAAACTTAAGGAATAGTAAAATGCGCATGCTACATACCATGCTCCGTGTTGGAAATCTGGAGCGTTCAATCAAGTTTTATACAGAAGTACTGGGCATGAAAGTGCTGCGTCAGAATGATTTCCCGGATGGAAAATTTTCATTGGCGTTCGTTGGTTACGGTGCTGAGAGCGACCATACTGTGCTCGAGCTAACCTATAACTACGGTGTTGAAAGCTACGATATGGGGAAGGCTTACGGCCACATCGCGATTGAAGTTGACGACCCATATAAGGCTTGTGATGCCGTGCGTAATGCCGGCGGTAAGGTAATCCGTGAGGCTGGTCCGATGATGCATGGCACGACTGTGATTGCATTTATCGAAGACCCGGATGGCTATAAAGTGGAATTCATTCAGGCTGGGACGTATTAATTTCACCCCTGAATCAAGCGTAACTTTGTTGCGTCGCTTGCCATACTGATAGCACTCTCCACGTATAGGCATGTTGTTCACGCTTGATTGCCTAAAGGAATGATTACTATGGATTGGGTCTTATACCTGCTGGAATGTAAAAATGGCGCTTTTTACGCAGGTATTACCAATAATCTTGAGCAGCGCTATGCTGCACATGCATCCGGTAAAGGTGCACGTTATACCCGCGCCAACCCGCCGGTAAAAATTCTGGCATCGAAACTATATGCAGACCGCTCGGCTGCCAGTGTTGCAGAGGCGCAATTAAAACAGCTGCCCCGACATAAAAAGCTTAACTTTTTTGATGAGTGATCTTCTAAAAATAAATCATGAATAAAGATGCTTTATTGACTGCCGTGAATCTGGCGTTAGATGGTGATTGGGATGCATCGCATAAAATTGCGCAGGATTACAGTGATACTACTGCGAACTGGATACATGCAGTTTTGCATAAGATTGAAGGCGATGTGTGGAACAGCAAGTACTGGTATGCGCGTACGGCCGGTAGCCGTTATGAAGATTTTACTGATGCAGGAGAAGAGTTGTTGGAAATTCAGCGTATTTTGAAATAGATTCTTTAATAGTAAATTGGTCTAAATAGATAATTTTGACAATAAAAAAGCTCGCAGATGCGAGCTTTTTTATTGTCAAAACTTGGTTTATCCAAAAAAGTCTTTGGCTTTATCTACCCAGCTTTTGTTTTTAGGACTATGTTTACCAGCATCCGCCTGTGTGCTTTCTTCAAACTCGCGCAGCAGTTCTTTTTGGCGTGATGTTAGTTTCACCGGAGTTTCCACTACTACATGCACCATCAGGTCGCCATGTTCGCTTGAGCGTAAAGGTTTGATACCTTTGCCACGTAGCCTGAATACGCCGCCGGTTTGTGTTTCAGCCGGTATTTTCATTTTGGCTGAACCATCCAGTGTCGGCACTTCAATTTCACCGCCTAGTGCGGCTGTGCTAAAGCTGATCGGCATTTCACAGTGTAGATTGCCACCGTCGCGCTGGAATATCTGGTGCGGTTTCAAGTGCACAACAACATACAGATCGCCAGTTGGACCGCCATTAACGCCAGCCTCGCCTTCACCTGTCAGGCGAATGCGATCGCCTTCATCCACGCCTGCTGGAATCTTCACTGACAGTGTCTTGTTTTGTTTGGTGCGACCAGCACCATGACAATCCGGACACTTATCTTCATCTTTAATCATCTTGCCAGCACCATGACATTTTGGACATGTCTGCTGTACAGAGAAGAAGCCTTGCTGCATGCGTACCTGACCATGACCGCCGCAGGTTGTACAGGTAATAGGGGATTTTCCTGATTTAGCGCCCGTGCCATTACATGGCTCACACTTGGCCTGTACTGGAATACGGATCTTGGTTTCAGTGCCTTTGGCTGCGTCTTCCAATGAAACTTCCATGTTATAGCGCAAGTCTGCGCCACGGTATACATTGCTGCGCTGACCGCGTGCGCCACCACCGCCGAAAATGTCACCAAAAATGTCGCCGAATGCATCTGCAAAGCCTGCGCCGCCAAAACCAGCACCGCCGCCACCCATGCTTGGATCTACGCCAGCATGGCCATATTGGTCATAAGCCGCACGTTTCTGGCTGTCTGACAGCATCTCGTAAGCCTCTTTTGCTTCTTTGAATTGCTCTTCTGCTTTTGGATTATCCGGGTTGCGGTCAGGGTGATACTTCATCGCCAGTTTGCGATAAGCTTTTTTAATTTCCTCTTCTGAGGCATCCTTATTAACACCAAGGACTTCGTAGTAATCTTTTTTGCTTGTTGCCATATTTTTTAAGTCTAACAGCTTGAGTTTTATGGGTTAATTTAAAGACTAAAGGCTGAGTGCAGGTTTTAGTCCTGTGCTCAGCCTTGTGCCTCTAATACGTTTTTAGTCTTTCTTCACTTCTTCAAACTCGGCATCAACTACGTCGCCATCTACAGTTTTTTCACCTTGAGGCTGAGCACTCTCGGTGTTAGCTTCTGCTTGCTGTGCCGCGTAGACTTTTTCACCCAGTTTTTGTGAAGCGGTAGTCAAGGCTTCTGTTTTAGCTTCAATGGTTGCTTTGTCGTCAGATTTAAGTGCTTCTTCAACGTCTTTAATCGCCGTTTCGATTGCTTCTTTCTCGGCAGCATCCAGTTTGTCGCCGTGTTCTGTGAGTGATTTCTTCACAGAGTGCATCATGCCGTCAGCTGCATTGCGTGCATCTACTAATTCACGCAATTTGCGGTCTTCATCGGCGTACTTGATTGCATCTTCTTCCATCTTCTTGATTTCTTCTTCAGAAAGACCAGAGTTTGCCTTGATGGTGATCTTGTTTTCTTTGTTAGTTGCTTTATCTTTTGCAGATACATGCAAGATACCGTTAGCATCGATGTCAAAAGTCACTTCAATTTGTGGCATGCCACGTGGTGCCGGTGGAATGTCGCTCAGGTTAAATTGGCCAAGTGATTTGTTGGCAGAAGCCATTTCACGCTCACCTTGCAGCACTTGAATCGTTACCGCATTCTGGTTGTCTTCAGCAGTTGAGAACACTTGTGATGCCTTGGTAGGAATCGTGGTGTTTTTCTTGATGAGTTTAGTCATCACGCCACCGAGTGTTTCAATACCTAATGACAATGGTGTTACGTCCAGTAACAGTACGTCTTTCACGTTACCTTGTAATACGCCGCCTTGAATTGCAGCGCCAACAGCGACTGCTTCATCAGGGTTAACGTCTTTACGTGGCTCTTTACCGAAGATTTCTTTTACTTTTTCCTGCACTTTTGGCATACGGCTTTGACCGCCAACCAAAATCACGTCAGTAATGTCATCAATTGAAACGCCGGCATCTTTAATTGCGGTACGGCAAGGTGCAATCGTGCGCTCAATCAAGTCATCTACTAAAGATTCCAGTTTTGCACGTGTGATTTTTACTACCAAGTGTTTAGGGCCTGTTGCATCCGCTGTGATGTACGGCAGGTTCACTTCAGTTTGCTGTGCGCCTGATAATTCGATTTTCGCTTTTTCGGCAGCTTCTTTCAGGCGTTGTTTAGCCAGCAAGTCATTGCGCAGATCCAAGCCATTCTCTTTCTTGAATTCATCAGCCAGGAAGTCGATCAAGCGGTTATCAAAGTCTTCACCACCGAGGAATGTGTCGCCGTTGGTTGAAAGCACTTCAAACTGGTGTTCGCCATCAATGCTTGAAATCTCAATGATAGAAACGTCGAATGTACCGCCGCCCAAGTCATACACCGCAATTTTGCGATCGCCTTCTTGTTTATCCAGACCGAAAGCCAATGCCGCAGCTGTAGGCTCGTTGATGATACGTTTAACTTCCAGACCGGCGATACGGCCAGCATCTTTGGTGGCTTGACGTTGGCTGTCGTTAAAGTAAGCAGGCACTGTAATCACCGCTTCTGTCACTTCTTCACCCAAGTAGTCTTCCGCAGTTTTTTTCATTTTGCGTAAAACTTCAGCAGAGATTTGTGGTGGTGCCATTTTTTGACCACGCACTTCAACCCAGGCATCGCCGTTGTCTGCTTTTGCAATGGTGTAAGGCATCAGGTTGATGTCTTTTTGCACTTCTTTTTCATCAAAACGGCGGCCGATCAAGCGTTTAACCGCATAAAGTGTGTTTTTCGGGTTGGTTACAGCCTGGCGTTTTGCCGGTGCGCCAGCCAAGATTTCGCCATCTTCCTGATAAGCGATGATAGAAGGTGTAGTACGTGCGCCTTCAGCGTTTTCAATCACGCGTGGTTTACCGCCTTCCATCACTGCAACGCAAGAGTTAGTAGTACCTAAGTCAATACCGATAATTTTACCCATGTTTTAATTTCCTTATATATATCTAATTTTTTATCCGCCGATAAACGCTGATCAATATATTGATTCATTTGCGCTATATTACGGGGTTGTAATTCTTAACCTTGTTACCTAAATGGGGATGGCTTTTTCAAATTCAAGAGCTTAATTTTATTCGCTGTTGTGTGCGTCTAAAGTTATTTAGCCACCATGACCAAAGCCGGGCGCAGCACGCGCTCATTCAAGGTGTAGCCTTTTTGCAGTACGTTGATGACCGTGTTAGGCTCGCCGCTGTTTTCCAGCATTGAAATTGCCTGATGTTTGTTCGGGTCAAATTTTTCGCCTGCCGGATTAATCTCGGCAATATTAAATTTGTCGAATACACTCGACAGTTGTTTAGCCGTGAGTTCTACGCCGTCTTTGTAGCTTTTTACATCGGCTGCTTCAATTAGCAGGGCAGCATCTAGACTATCTTTAACCGCTAACAGTTCGTTTGAAAATTTTTCCAAAGCAAATTTGCGCGCTTTATCAATGTCATCCATGGCGCGGCGGCGAATATTTTCACCTTCTGCTTTGACATAAAGCACACTGGCTTTTGCTTCTTCCAAGGCGGCTTCAAGTTCTGCGATTCTGGCCTCTGGTGTTGCTGGTGCATTTTGTTCTGCCGTTACTTCTACATCATCCGCTGCCAGTTCTGGTTGCTGGTTTTCTTGATCTTGCTGCATAACTATCCTTTGAATTTTCTAGTAGTCAGGTAATTTAATTTCGAGATGAAAGGTTAATGGGGGTAAGGCCGCAGTTTTTCAATACTGGCGATAGAAAAAATTCTAAAAAATATTAATTTCTTACGGTTATTAGCGCTTGGCTTGTTCCCATGCCCAGGCATGCTGAATGATTTGATTGAGATCGGTGTATTTAGGCTGCCATCCTAATGTCTTTTTGGCGAGTGATGCATCGGCAACAAGACTGGCGGGGTCACCTGCTCGTCTTGGCGCATAAGTTAGCGGCACATCTTTCCCTGTAACGCTAGCTGCGGTTTGAATGACTTCATTGACGCTGTAACCGTAGTTGCTGCCTAGATTAAAGATACCTGACTCACCGCCCTTATTCAGGTGATGAATAGCGAGTATGTGCGCACTTGCCAAGTCGTCAACGTGAATGTAGTCGCGGATGCAGGTGCCGTCTGGCGTAGCGTAATCCTGCCCGAATAGTTGCAGTGGTGGTCGCTTGCCTGAAATTGCCTGCAATGCCAGAGGGATTAAATGTGTTTCCGGATCGTGACTTTCGCCGATACGTGCTTGCGGATCAGCACCGGCAGCATTGAAGTAGCGCAGTGCGATATATTTCTGGTTATAGGCGCTGGCAAAGTCTGCCAGCATATTTTCAACCATGAGCTTGCTGCGGCCATATGGGTTTAGTGGGTTGGTAGGGTGCTGTTCATCAATGGGTGTATATAGCGGTTCACCGTAAACCGCGGCAGTCGATGAAAACACCAAAGGTCCAACTTTGTGGTCGCGCATTGCTTCCAGCAGTGTGAGCGTGGCGGCGGTATTCGCGCGGTAGTATTTGCCAGGGTCTTTCACGGATTCGCTGACTACAATTTGTGAGGCGAAGTGGAAAACACCGTCGAAGTGCTTGCTGCTGAATAAGTTGTCTAAAAATTCGCGATCATCGAAGTCGTGAACGATCAGTTCGCCACCTAGCACTGCAGATGCCGACCCTGCCGATAAATTATCAATGATGACGACCTGTTCTTGCTGTTCTATAAGTGCTTTTACCAGATGCGATCCAATGTATCCGGCGCCGCCGATGACTAAAAATGTGGATTTTTTCATAGATTATCTTTCCGTATAAAACCTGATGCCAGCTGGAAAACATCCTCCGCACTCGGAATCTGCGCTTTGCCGCCGATGTTAATGGCTAGATTCTCTATACTTGGCAGAACACCGGTGAATTCTGGGTTAGTATCGGTATAGATAGCAATGCTGGGTTTGTTGAGTGCAGTAGACAGATGCATCAGCCCAGTATCAACGCCAATATTCAATTTTGAGTCCGCCAGAATGCCGGCAAGCGCTGTTAATTTGAGTTTGGGCAATACCTGCACATTGCTGCTTTGTGCTGCAATGTCTTTTGCGCGGTTTTCTTCACTGGGGTTTGACCAAGGCAATACAACCTGCAGATTAAATTGTTTGAGTTTCTCTGCCAGTGTTATCCAATGTGAAATCGGCCACAGCTTTGAGTCACGGCTGGTGCCGTGCAGAAATACAACGTAATCACGTGGCAGCTCAAGATTACTTTGCTGACTGTTTAACTTACCTAAGCCATAATCAGGGAGTGACTGCGGAATTGCATACTTTAAAGCCTGCGCTGCAAGTGCGCGATTACGCTGCACGGCATGCTGGTTACGAGCAACCAAATATTTATGGCGGTAAAAAAAACTGGCGACAGGTTCGCGGGCGGAGTCGTAATCCATACCGTGGATTATGCCTTGTGCAAAGTTCGCCACAATTGCGCTTTTTAACAAACCCTGCGTGTCAATGATCGCATCATAATGTGTATGTTTAAGGCGGGTTTTTAGATCACTTATCTCACGCCAGGTATTGCGGCTGAATATAGACTTGCGCCAGCGCCTGACTGCAACTGGAATAATGTCTCTGACCTGCGGGTGCAATTTTGGGATTTCGGCAAAACTTTCTTCAACCATCCAGTCAAATTGCGCGTCTGGATAATGGGCAAGTATATCGGTGATGACCGGCAGGTTATGGATGACATCACCCATGGATGATGTTTTAACAAGTAGAATTTGCAGCATAAGCCGCATTTTCGCATACAATTAACTTTTTTTGGCCAGATCGCATTCTGTGAAATTTGCATTTATTATTTTTAAGTATTTCCCTTATGGCGGCATGCAGCGGGATATGCTGCGTACTGCGAATGAACTGCTTAAGCGCGGGCATCAGGTAGAAATATTTACGATGTCATGGGATGGTGATTTTGCGCCAGGTATTAAAGTACATGTTTTGCCGCAAAGCGGGATGTTCAATTATTTTCGTTATCAAAAGTTTATTGATGCAGTGTTTGCACACATCAATAGTCAGCATTTTGATTATGTATTTGGCTATAACCGCATGGCAGGGCTAGATGCGCATTTTGCAGCGGACCCTTGTTTTATCGAGCGTGCGGACAAGCAACGCAGCTTTCTGTATCGCTTCTTGCCAAGATCTAAATGGTTTGCAGCCTGTGAAAAAGCTATTTTTTCACATGACAGTAAAACCGAGATACTGGCGGTTTCGTTGACGGAGAAAGAGCACTTTCAAAAATGGTACGGCACGCAAAGCGAGCGTTTTCATTACATTCCGCCGTTTTTATCGCCTGAACGTTTTGTGTTGCAGGATAAGCAGGCAATGCGTACACATCTGCGTCAAGCCTTTGGCTTTGCTGAAAATGACTTTGTCTTTTTGCTGACCGGTTCCGGTTTTGCCATGAAAGGCCTGGATCGCGCCATTCTGGCTATTGCTGCGCTGCCGGAAAATCTACGTGTTAATGTCAGACTGGTAGCCGTTGGGCAGGATAATCCGAAAACCTTTAGCAAGATGGCGAAAAAATTAGGTCTGGAAAACAATGTTTTGATTTCAAAAGGGCGGCCAGACATTCCACAATTAATGCAGGGGGCTGATGTTTGCATTCACCCAGCCTACCGTGAAAATACCGGTTTGGTAATTTTAGAGGCGATGGCCTGCGGCGCACCGATTTTGGTGACTGCGAGCTGCGGTTATGCACACCATGTTGCAGATGCTAATGCGGGTATTGTGAGTTATCTGCCGTTTGACCAGCAACGCTTTAATGCGGAGTTTTTGACCATGCTGCAATCAGAGCAAAAAGCACAATGGTCGGCAAATGGTTTGAAATATGTGCAAACGATCATGCAGGCAAATGACGGCAGCGCTGAAGCAAACATCTTGATTGATCTTGCGCAAAGAAAACTGCAATCATGAACTGCAAAAATATTCTAGTTGTGCCTGATGTTATTAAGCAATCATTGAGCAGTGCCAATACGTTTGATGCACTCATGCAATTAGAGGGCAAAGCGTTTCGCGATGTTAAGGGGCGCAAAACCATACAGGTGCAGTTGGCCGGTAAAAGTTACTTCCTTAAACAGCATTTTGGCGTAGGCTGGCGCGAAATTATTAAGAATTTGCTGTCCTTTAAAAAGCCGATTCTTGGCGCGATGACCGAGGTACGCGCCATAGAAAAGCTGGATAATCTGGGTATTGCCACGACGCCGCTAGTCGCTTATGGACAAAGAGGTAGCAATCCCGCAAATCTGCAGTCATTCGTGCTGACGCAGGATCTGGGTGACATCACCTCGCTTGAGGATTTATGTACAGATTGGAAAAAATCGCCACCAGATGCGAAATTCAAACGCCGACTGATTATGCAGGTTGCGGGGATTGCAAAGAAGCTGCATGAAAATGGTGTCAACCACCGAGATTTCTATATCTGCCATTTTTGTCTGGATAACACGGAATTGCCGGCAATCAAGCTTTACCTGATTGATCTGCACCGTGTGCTGATTCACGCAGGCCCTTCATTTAGCGCTAATGTTAAAGATATTGCTGCTTTATATTTTTCCAGTATGGATATCGGTTTGACGCCGCGTGATTATTTGCGCTTTAAGCGACATTACCAACAGCAGGATTCAGGTTTCTGGCAGCAGGTCGAAATGCGTGCACAAAAACTTTATGCCAAATTTAATAGCGCAAAGTTTCAGGATAGATTGGCTAAAGAAAAATCGCTTATTCAGTAGCAGATGATTGCGGCTTTGCCTTGCGGCTTACTTTGTAGCGATGGTAGCTCCAGTAATATTGTGACGGGCATTGCTTAATTTGCGCTTCAATTGCATGGTTGAGCAGTGCCGGGGTGGCGATAGCATGGTCTTCCAGTTTTGAGAAATGCACAATGTAGCCTTTGCCGTTAGCCAGACGTTCGCCAAATACCATGACGACTGTGGCGCCTGTTTTTTCAGCAAGTTTACTCGCTAGTGACATGGTGTAAGCTGGTTTGCCAAAAAAGGGTGCCCATTCCCCTTCGCCCGCAGCTGGGTTCTGGTCTGGCAAAATGCCGATAGCTTCATTGTTTTTGAGCGCCTGCATCAGCAAACGCACGCCCGCAGTGTTTGCGGGCGCAAGTTTAACTTTACCTTTAGTACGTCCGGCGCTGATCATTGGCGCTATCCAGGATTTCTTGGGCGGGCGAAACAATACTGTCACCGGGTGGTGCTGTCCGTAATAAATAGAAGTGATTTCGAAACAGCCGAGATGCGGGGTTAAAAAAATCAGCCCTTTGCCGCGCGCTAGCGCCTCATCAATCAGATGCCAGTTACGAACAGAGTGTACTTTACTGATTGCTTCCTGTTCTGACCACTCCCAGATTGCCAGTGTTTCCAGGATTGCCTTACCTGTTTCAGCGATATTTTCCTTGATCACCCGCTCGAACTCAGCTTCACTTTTGCATAGCCCGCTTTGGCGAAGATTCTCGCGCTGTATGCGCGCAGTATTAGGTGTGAGTAAGTGTAAAAGCGACCCTAATATCTTTCCCATGCGGTGAATGGCGGGTAAGGATAGGCGTGACAGTACTTTCGATAGAATTTTCAGCATCATTATATTTAACATTTTATATTGTAACGGCGTTTAATTGATGCTGAAATTTGTGAATTTATCAGATCGCGCGTAAAACCACGTTCTTCAGGGCGAGGATGTAAGCGCGAACGGCGAAGCCGTTCAATGTGGCGTTTGTTGTTGCTCAATATACTGCCGAATAATAGCAATCGGTGCGCCTCCGCAACTTCCCGCAAAGTAGCTAGGCGACCACAAAGCACCGCCCCATAATTTCTTTGTAATACTTGGATAATTCTTTTTGCGTATCATGCGACTTGAAACACCTTTGAGGCTATTTACCAATACTGAAACTGAAACTTTAGGCGGATAGTTCACCAGTAAATGCACATGGTCATCCTCACCATCAAACTCCACCAACTCCGCTTCAAGGTCAATACAAGTTTTTGCGAATAGCCCTCGCAAGTCATCCAAGATGGCTTTTGTGAACACTTCTCGCCTATATTTCGTCACAAAGACCAAATGTACATGCATCAAAAATACACAGTTTCTACCTTGCCTTATATCGTTGTTTGTTTTCATAGACCGAGTATAATTCAAAGCATGAAACGCTTGCAAGCCTATAAGTTTGAACTGATGCCAAATGGTGAGCAATCGCGAACCATGCGACAATATGCGGGCTGTTGTCGTGTGGTCTACAACAAGGCTCTGGCATGGCAGAACGAACAATATCAGGCTGACAATACGTTTAAGTTCAGCTACACCAAAATAGCCAACTTATTGCCACAATGGAAAACAGAATTCGCTTGGCTAAAAGAAGCGCCAAGCCAAACTTTGCAACAATCACTCAAAAATTTAGAGTCAAGTTTCAGAAACTTCTTTGCTAAACGCGCTGACTTTCCAAAATTCAAAAAGAAGGGCATGAGTGATAGCTTTAGATTTCCACAAGGCTTCAAGATAGAACAACAAAATAACCGCGTCTTTCTACCTAAATTAGGCTGGATAGGCTACCGCAATAGCCGTGAAATGCTAGGGGTTGCTAAAAACATCACCGTATCCAAAAAATGCGGCAAATGGTATGCGTCCATACAAACCGAACGAGAAGTAGCACAACCAGAGCATCCATCCACCAGCATCATAGGCGTGGACGTTGGCATTGCTCGGTTCGCCACACTCAGCAATGGACAAGTGTTTGAGGCCGTGAATAGCTTCAAACAAAAACAAACAAGATTAGCGCGTTATCAACGCGCGTTAAGCCGTAAAGTTAAATTCAGTAATCATTGGAAGAAACAGAAAGGCAAAATTACCCAGCTCCACAGCGCCATTGCGAATATTCGGCGCGACTATCTGCACAAAACGACATCTACCATCAGCCAAAACCACGCCATGATAGTGATAGAAGATTTGCAGATTAGTAATATGAGCAAGAGCGCCAAAGGCACGATTGAAACTAAGGGACGGAACGTTAAGGCTAAATCAGGCTTGAATCGCTCTATCCTAGACCAAGGCTGGTTTGAGTTCAGGCGGCAGCTTGAATACAAACAGGCGTGGGCAGGCGGTGGTGTGATAGCGGTTAATCCGCGTAACACCAGCCGCACTTGTACTTGCTGTCATCACGTAGCCAAAGAAAACAGGCTCACACAAGCGAAATTTGAGTGTGTGGAATGCGGCTATGCAGAAAATGCCGATTTGGTCGGTGCAATCAATATATTAGCGGCAGGACATGCCGTGTTAGCGCGTGGAGTGACGGTGCAACAAGACTGCACAGTGAAGCGTGAACCCACTGAAGGTATCCGCAAGTCATCGCGTGAACCCGTAGGAATCCCCGCTCTTTAGGGCGGGGAGGATGTCAATATTCTGCAAATTAAATATTTAAAGCCTGATAAAATGCTGATGATAAAAATTACAACGATGGGGTAGGTTTTGCTTACTTATATTTCTGCAAAACATGCACAGGCTTTAAGAGAATGTGGGCTGCATACTTTTGAGCAGGTATGGCAGCATCCAATAGCGTGGTTTGAAGCGCCTAATGAAAGCCGCGGCGGCTGGAGCGGTGTTGGGCGTTTGCAGTTGCAATTGCAGAATGGCGGCTCTTTATGCCTGTTTGTTAAAAAGCAGCAGAATCATGGTCGATTGACATTGCTGCATCCAATAAAAGGCGAGCCAACTTTCAGGCGTGAATATAAGCGCTTGCAGTATTTGGAAAGTCGAGGCGTTGCGGCGCCGCAAGTGGTTTTTTATGCTGAACAGCTTATTGAGAACAAGGCTTGCGCAATTTTGGTGACTGAAGAGTTGAGTGGTTATGTGTCTTTGGAAAGCCTCGCAGAGCCTTTATTCATCAACAGAAATTTTACGCGCGGGCAAAAACAGCAGTTGTTTAGCGTGATTGCCTCAACCCTCCGGAACTTTCATCAGCTTGGATTAGTGCATCGTGCGTTATATTCTAAACACATCTTTGTCAAAGACGCTGCAATTCAGCCCCAAGTGGCTTTAATTGATCTGGAAAAAGCACGATTCACGCCATTTTTCTGGTATCGCGCCTACTATGATCTTGCAGCACTTAATCGTCACGCTGAAAATTGGGGTCGCACGGATCGCCTCTATTTGTTTATGCAATATTGCCAGATCAAACGGCTGGGTATACTAAGCAAGTGGCTTTGTCGTCGGCTCATTAAGCGCTCTCAGCGTAAATAAAAAATTCTAACCAGAAAAGTACCTTGATGCTTACATTAAAACAAAACTTATCAACTACCGGATCGAATACAGACTGGAAAGCTATTTTTAGCTTATATCTGTTCTTTGCATATTTCTCGGTTTTACCGCAGTTAATTCTGTATGTGACTGACAACACAATCTTTGTCGGTCTGCGGCAAGCGATTGTGATGAGTATTTTATGGTTTATTCCCGTACTTTTATTTCCGCGCTTTGCCAAGCCGATAACCGCAGTTATTGGCTTGCTTCTTTGGCTGACCTCACTGGTAAGCATTGCCTATTTTTGTATTTATGGCCAAGAGTTCTCTCAAAGTGTCATTTTTACGATTTTTGAATCCAATCCAGCAGAAAGTCAGGAGTTTATAGCCCAGTATTTTGTGTGGTGGATGATACCGGTGTTTCTGGGACATACGCTGGCTGGCTGGCTGCTATGGCGCAATGTAAAACCATTTGAGATACCAGCTAAAAAAGCATTGTTGGTGAGCGGGCTTATTTTAATTGCTTTGATTGTTTATCCGCTGTTGAAATACAAGTTCATTGATCGCGACCCCGTAGATCAAGTAGTTGAAAAGTTGCAGGTAAGGTTTGAACCTGCGGTGCCATGGCAATTGGTGATCGGTTATGTGCAGTATCGAGAGCAGCTTGCCAATATGGAAGCTTTGTTAAAGGGTAATGCGCAGATTCCGCCGCTACAGAATCTGCAAGATGAAAATGCAGAACTGCCTGCTACCTTGGTATTGATTATTGGCGAGTCGACCAATCGTCAGCATATGAGTTTGTATGGCTACCCGCGTGAAACTACGCCGTTGCTGGATGCAATGAAAGATGATCTGCTGGTGTTTAAACAGGTGATAGGGCCCAGACCATATACGATAGAGGCATTGCAGCAGGTTCTTACGTTTGCCGATCAGGAAAATCCGGATTTGTATATGACCAAGCCATCTATCATGAACATGATGAGGCAGGCCGGATATAAATCATTCTGGATTACTAATCAGCAAACCATGACCAAGCGCAATACCATGCTGACAACGTTTTCCAAATACACTGACAAGCAGGTTTATTTGAATAATACGCGTCTGCAGAATTCGCGGCAGTACGATGGCGATGTGCTGGCGCCATTTGCCGAAGCCTTGCAGGACCCTGCGCCGCGCAAACTGATTGTGCTGCATCTGCTCGGCACGCACATGAAATATAAATATCGATATCCGGATGAGTATATCCATTTTAAAGATAATACAAACCTGGCTCCGGTGCTTGGTAAAAATAAGGTCGAGGTCATTAACTCATACGATAATGCTGTTTTGTATAATGATTTTGTCGTTTCAAATATCATCAAGACCTATGAAAAAAGTCGGCAGAATGGCTTCCTGGTCTATTTCTCCGATCACGGTGAAGATGTTTATGAGGCTCCCGGTTACAATGTGCTTGGGCGCAACGAGGCGAGCCCGACTTTGCCGATGTATGCGGTTCCATTTTTGTTATGGATGACACCGGATTGGCGCGCAAAAATGCCTGAAATAAATAACGATGTGCTGGAGCGTCCTTATAGCATGTCGCATTTTATCCATACCTGGGCTGATTTGGCTGGACTGCGGTTTACCGATTATGAGCCGCATAAGAGCTTGATCAGCCATGAGTTTAAAGCATTACCATTGCTAGTTGGTAATCCGGATGACCCGAAATCACTCAAAGTCTTGCCAAAGGCAAAATAACATTTCAATGTCCGCGCTATTTGAATCTTCAATAACAACGGAACCAGCTTCGAGCTCTCAAGGAAAATCCTTATTGGGCTTGGATGCCGAGCGGCTGATGCTTGATGACGGCTCTGATTTAACTGACTTGGTGTTGGTGCGCGTAGTGCCGGGCAAGCGTTATGTCTGCCGGGCGCGCTGGCAAGGTCAGCATGTATATGCTAAATTTTTTACTGGCAAAAATAATGCCTATTATGCAAACCGTGATCTGACCGGGATTCGGTATTTGAAACAAGCCGGAATATCAACACCACCTTTATTGTTTCAGGGGCAAACGCAGGATAAGCAGGCTGAAGTTTTAATTCTTCTGGCAATCGAGCATGCAAAAAATGCGGAAGAAATGTGGCAGGGGTGTGATGATAAGCAGCGTTTTGAACTAGCGCAGAAGCTGGTGTTAACGCTGGCACAGCATCATCAGGCTGGACTTATCCAGACCGACATGTATTTCAAGAATTTTCTGGTACAGGAAGGCAATGTTTATACGCTTGATGGCGATGGCATCCGTCGTTTATCTCGCCTATTTCAAAAACGACAGAGGCTGAGTAATCTGGCAACGCTGTTTTCCAAGATGGATGTGTTGAATGATCAATGGATTCCGGTGCTTTATCAGCATTATTGTCAGCAATTAAATACTGTGTATACAATCGCTGACGTATCGACAGTGCAAACCCTGACGCGGAAAATCCGCAGCCGGATGGCGGGTGCTTATGCCGATAAAAAAGTTTTCAGAAACTGTACTGACGTAAAAGTAAGCAAGCAATTCGATAGTTTTTTAGCCGTGTCACGTGATTTTGAGATGAGTTCAGTCACGCCACAGTTTTTGGATTCGGCGCTTATTGATAAAAAAGCCAATCTCAAAAACGGCAATACCTGCACCATCGCCAAAGCGCTCATTGCTGATAGGCAGGTAGTGATTAAACGCTACAACATTAAAAATGCATGGCATGGTTTGAATCGGGCGTTTCGGGTGAGTCGCGCAGCACTTTCATGGGCGAATGCACATCGTTTGATGATTTCAGATATTGCTACGCCCAAACCTTTGGCATTACTTGAGGAACGTTTTGGCTGCTTGCGTAGACGTGCTTATTTTTTAAGTGAATATATAGATGCGCCTGATGCGATGCAGTTCTTTTTGCAATCTACCAAGGTAGATGATAAAGAAGCGGTGGCATCCAATATCGCTACCTTGTTTCACCGGCTTTATTTGTTTAGATTCTCGCATGGTGACTGTAAGGCGACCAATATCAAGATTGTTAATCTGGAGCCGGTGTTGATTGATCTGGATGGTATGCAGGCGCACAGGCTTGACTGCTTTTCTGCATGGTGGTTTGAGCGCAAACATATCAAAGATTTAAAACGGCTTATGAAAAACTGGGAACATGATGCGGAAACAACGCGTCTTTTAACGCAGGCTTTGCGCCTGGAATATGCATCTCAGGATATAAATGCGGGTGACAATATCTTAATTCGCGCAGGCTTCGCTTAAAAACAGTAAAATAACGAAAAATGAATTATTTGAGAGTACAGGCATGATAGTTTTAGGTTTATCTGGTGCGTTGGGTCACGATGCTTCGGCGGCAATTCTGGTCGATGGCAAAATCATTGCAGCGGCTGAAGAAGAGCGTTTTATCCGCGATAAACACGCTAAAAATCAGTTTCCTTACGAGGCGGCCAAGTTCTGCATGCAGCAAGCCGGGGTTAAACCGGAAGATGTTGATGTCGTGGCTTTTCCTTATGCGGAAATTCCATTGAGTTCCAATGCGCGCTGGCATTATGCCAAGCGCCATTGGTATGCTCCGGATCGTGCCTTGGATGCGATATTCAACGGTAACCGCCGTTTCCGCCGTAATCGTGATAAATCATTGAAACTGATGGCGGATCTGGGTTTAAGCAAAGCTGAATTCGTACCGGTTGAGCATCATCTGGCGCATGCATCCAGTGCCTATCATCTGAGCGGGTTCAAGGAAAAAACTGCGATTGTCGGTATTGATGGCAAGGGCGAATACGCAACCACATTCTTCGGCTACGGTGAGAACGGCAAGATTCATAAAATCAAAGAGTTCTATGATCCGGACTCATTGGGCGGCATGTATGGGGCCATTACTGAATACCTCGGTTTCGAGATGCTGGATGGCGAATTCAAAGTCATGGGCATGGCGCCTTACGGTGATGCCAGCAAATATGATTTATCCAGACTGGTTACATTTGAAAATGGCGAACTGCGCATTAATACCAAGCTGGTAAACGTAGTGGGTTTGCGCCGCTATAAAGAAAACGGCAAAGGTTACTATTTCACGCCGGAGCTAATTGAGTGGCTAGGCCCTAAGCGCCATGGTGATGAAATTGACGATCCGTATATTCATTATGCCGCTTCAGTACAGCAGTTGCTGGAAGATGTCGCGCTAAAGATGATTGATTATTATCTGGGCGATATCATCAAGGAAACTGGCCGTATTGCGATGGCGGGTGGTGTTGCGTTAAATGTGAAGCTGAATCAGCGCATTATTGCGATGCCGCATGTTAAAGAGTTATTTGTACAGCCCGCTTCCGGTGATAACGGCACTTCACTGGGTGCTGCAACTTATGCTGCGCATCTGGCAGGTGACACAATTCATAAAATGGAGCATGCCTATCTGGGGCCTGCATTTACAAGCGAACAATGTATCGCTGCCTGTGAAGCGCATCCGAAAAAACCAATATTTACGCGTGTAGAAAATGCCGCGCAAAAAGGTGCAGAATTACTCGCAAGCGGTAATCCGTTGGCATGGCTGCAAGGACGTATGGAGTTTGGCCCAAGATCTCTAGGTTGTCGTAGTATTCTGGGCGACCCCAGCTATCCTGGTGTAGCAGACCGAATTAATGCGCAAATCAAGTACCGCGAGCGCTGGCGTCCGTTCTGCCCGAGTATGCTCGACCGGGTTGCGGTAGATATACTGCAAACTGAGCATCCGGCACCGTACATGACATTTACGTTTGATGTCGCCGAGCATTGGAAATCAAAAATTCCTGAAGTGGTGCATGAGGATGGTACTGCTCGTGCACAAGTTGTCACGCGTGAAACCAATCCGCGCTACTACGAGCTGATTGAGCATCTGGAACAGCTGCGCGGTGTGCCGGTAGTATTGAATACGTCATTGAACAGAAGGGGAGAGCCGATGATTTGCTCACCTAAAGACGCGCTGGATATGTTCTATGGTTGCGATCTGGAATATTTGATGATGGAAGACGTGCTGGTGACTAAGAAATAATTCAGGAAGTAAATTGATCTAGATTAATTACCTGTCTGTTTTCACTAAACAAAAGCCGCTTTATGAGCGGCTTTTGTTTGACGATAAGGCCGACTTTAGCGATAATCGGGGTTAGTGTTTTTTCTTAACTAAGTAAGAAACATCATGTAATAAACATTGTGTGATGTCATATTATTTGGTTCCGCTATTGAGTCAGTTATCTGAATAGAGTATCTAATTATGAAACAATCCCATATAGAAGTTACTGAACGTATCATAGAAAAAAGCCGCCCGACGCGTGCGGCCTATCTGCAGCGTATCGATGATATTGTGAATCGCCCAAGAGGCGCTGATCGTCTGGGCTGTGCTAACGTAGCACACGCGTTCGCCGCAATGCCGGCCAACGACAAGCTGCGTGTTGTAGTAGAAAAAGCGCCAAATATCGGGATTATTACTGCATACAACGATATGCTTTCAGCGCATCAGCCTTATGTGAACTATCCGGATATTATTCGTGATGAAGCACACAAGCATGGCGCTACGGTACAGGTTGCCGGCGGTGTGCCGGCCATGTGTGATGGCATTACACAGGGTGAGCCTGGTATGGAGCTGTCATTGTTCAGCCGTGACACCATTGCCATGGGTACTGCGATTGGTTTATCTCATGACGTGTTTGATGCTGCGCTGCTATTAGGCGTATGTGACAAAATTGTGCCGGGTCTGTTAATCGGCGCTTTAAAATTTGGCCATCTGCCAGTCGTATTTGTGCCGGCAGGTCCAATGAGTACCGGTATCGACAATACAACCAAATCAAAAGTGCGTGAACAATATGCACAGGGCAAGGTCGGTCGTCAGGAGCTGCTGGAGTCAGAGTCAGCAGCCTATCACGGTGCAGGTACCTGTACATTCTATGGTACTGCCAACAGTAATCAGATGCTGATGGAAGCCATGGGCTTGCATGTACCGGGTGCTGCATTCGTGCATCCGCATGATGGCTTGCGTGAACTGCTCACGCGTGAAGCTGTGAAAATGGTGCTGGCGAATGTGAAGAGCAAGAATTTTACGCCGATCGGCCGCATGGTCGATGAGCATGTGATTGTGAACGCGATGGTAGCGTTATTGGCTACCGGCGGCTCAACCAACCATCTTATCCATTGGGTTGCGATTGCGCGTGCAGCCGGTATTATCATTGACTGGACCGATTTCTATCATCTGGCAAAAACAACGCCATTGCTGGCGAGTGTTTATCCTAACGGCAAAGCCGATGTGAACGAGTTCCAGGCTGCGGGTGGCCCGGCTTTTGTAATTCGTGAATTGATCGAAGCTGGCTATATGTTCCCGGATGTGCTGACAGTGGCACATGGCGGCTTGCGTGAATACGGTAAGTTACCGATAAAAGAAGATAACAAGCTGGTGTGGAAAGACCTGCCAAAAGAAAGCAGCGACGAAACTATTGTACGTACTGCACAGTTCCCATTCAATGAATCCGGTGGCCTGCGCTTGCTTAAGGGTAATCTGGGTCGTAGTGTGATTAAGATTTCAGCGGTGCCGGAAGACCGTCACATCATTGAAGCCCCTGCAATCATATTTGATGCGCAGGAAGAGTTGCTAGCTGCATTTGACCGCGGCGAGCTGGAAAAAGATTTTATTGCAGTTGTGCGTTTCCAAGGCCCTAAAGCCAATGGTATGCCGGAGCTGCATAAATTAACGCCACCAATGGCAGTGCTGCAGAATAAAGGTTTCAAAGTTGCTATCGTAACTGATGGTCGTATGAGTGGTGCATCCGGTAAGATTCCGGCTGCTATCCATTTAACACCGGAAGCTTCAGCGGGTGGCCCAATTGCTAAGGTGCGTGATGGCGATATTATTCGCCTGAATGCAACCGTTGGCATGGTCAACGTGCTGGTAGACGAAGATGAATGGGCAGAGCGTGAAGTTGCAGAATTGCCAGATACCAAGCGTAACAGCAATGCACATGGCTTTGGTCGTGAGTTGTTCGGTGGTATGCGTAAGAACGTATTGTCAGCCGAAGAAGGCGCCGTAACCTGGCTGTAGTTCGGTTTGAAAACAGCATTTATGCTGCGTTATTTAACCTCGCCGTACTAAGCGTACTGTCTTCGGTTAAATGCCTTGCCTAAATGTGTTTTGAAACCGAACAGGTTCGACTATAAAAATTACGAACCTGACAAAAAACTTAAAAATTTATTATATAGGTAGAAAAAATGAGTACATTAGATTTAGCCAACCATGGCCCGGTAATTCCAGTAATCGTGATCAATAGAGTAGAAGATGCTGTGCCTATGGCTGAAGCATTGCTTGAAGGCGGTATCCGTGTGTTGGAAGTCACTTTGCGTACTTCATGTGCGTTGGCTGGTATGGAAGAAATTGCCAAGCATGTCCCAGATGCAATTTTGGGTTCAGGCACTGTACGTAACCTGAAAGATGCGCAAGCTTCTAAAGATGTAGGCTGTCAGTTTGCGGTTAGCCCAGGCTATACCAGTGAGTTGGGTAAGTTTGCACGTCAAATCGGTTTGCCTTTATTACCGGGCGTTTCAACCGGTTCTGAAATCATGATGGCGAATGCTGATGATTATTACTTCTTGAAACTGTTCCCGGCTGTGGCTGTGGGCGGTATTAATTTATTAAAAGGTTTTGCTGGCCCATTTGGTGATGTGAAGTTCTGTCCTACCGGCGGTGTAACTGTTGAAAGTGCTCCGCAGTTCTTGGCATTGCCAAACGTAGTAGTTTGCGGCGGCACCTGGTTAACTCCAGCCGATGCAGTAGCACGTAAAGACTGGGCACATATTACTAAATTAGCTAAAGAGGCGAGTGCCATCAAGGCGGCTTAATTACAAGCGCATTTAAGGTACAAGTTATAATAAGGCTTTGCTTGCTAGAGTTTATCTAGAGGCAAAGCCTTTTTCGTTATAAGGATGATTGTGAGTATTGATCTGACACAATATAAAACATTGGTGCTTGATTGTGATGGTGTTGTATTAAATAGCAATAAAACCAAGGTAAATGCCTATTTTGAAGTTGCCAAGCGTAATGGCGGTACAGACGCACAGGCACAGGCTTTGGTTGATCATCATGTACAAAAAGGCAGCTTTCCTCGCAACGGCAAAATCGAGTATTACCTCAAAGAAATACTCAAACAGGAAGTGACAGATGAGGTGATGCAGCAATATATGCATACCTTTGAAGAATTTCTTGATAAAGCGCTAATGAAATGTGAAGTTTCACAAGGTTTGATACCGTTGAGAAATGCAAGTCTTCATACTAAATGGATGATGTTATCAGGCGGTGATCAGCGGGAATTGCGCACAATATTTTCTAGACGTAATTTAGCAGATTTATTTGATGCTGGGATTTTTGGAGGACCGGATACGAAAGACCTAGTGCTGTCGCGTGAAAAAGCGAATGGTAATTTACAATTACCGGCTCTATTTATAGGTGATAGTAAATATGATTTTGAAGCGGCAACACGTGCAGGTCTGGACTTTGTGTTTCTGAGTGACTGGACTGAAGTCGCAGACTGGCAGGACTTTTGCCAGACTAATAAGATTACAGTAGCTAAAAATTTACTGGAATTATTATGATTGCTTGTTTAGGTAAATGGGTACGTCCTAGCGCGTTATTAAGTGTTGAAGCACTAAACGGCATGCTTTCAGGCGGTGAAGTTTTGGAGCAGGACGAGCGTGGCTATAAAGTGGTCAGACTGCAAACTGGTGACATTCTGAAGATATTCAGGGTCAGGCACAAAATCAGTGGTGCACGCATTTACTCGCATGCGCGCCGATTTATGAGAAATGCGGAGAGACTGCAAAAGCTTGGCGTGAGTACTATGGTATGCAAGCAGTTATACCATTTTAATAATTCAACGGATACAGCAGTACTTTACTCACCTCTGGTTGGCTATACCGTAAAGAAATTACTTGATGGGCATCTGCTGAATCAGGAAATGGCAATGGCTTTAGGGGTATATATTGCCAGATTGCATCAACTAGGTATTCACTTCCGGTCTCTGCACATGGGTAATATTGTTGTGATGCCTGATGGGCAATACGGCCTCATTGATATATCTGATATGAGTATTTATCCATGGCCGTTATTTTGTAATACCAGAGTCCGTAATTTCAGGCACTTAAGCCGCTACCCGGAAGATATAAAACGTTTAGGCAAGTTAAGCTGGGAAAGTCTGCAAGAAGGTTATTTCTCTGCTGCGCAGCTAGGTAACGCATGTGAGTCCAAACTTCGCAGCGAACTGACAGCAGTTGTGGCTTTTGATGATTAAAATGGCAGTGTGTTAAGGGAGAGAAATTTTGCAAGTATTACAGATCTGTCATAGTTACTATCCGCCATTTCTTGATTGCGCACGGCAATATTCCAAGCTTTTTTCAGGTACAGAATATAAAGTGATTACGGTTTATCTGACCGGTGAAGCCAGTGAAGAAGTAGCACAGGCGACATGTTCTGATGAAGTGATTTTTCTGGGCTACAAAAGCAGCCAAGTACGTGGCTTAAAATTAAAAGCGATTGTCGAAGTCAGAAAAATACTGGCACGCGGAACGTTCAAGTTCTGTATTGCACATAGATCCAAACCAACTTATGTGGCTTTACTTGCAAGTCAGCTACCAGTCATCAGCATACACCACAATTATGACGACTTTGGCAGATTTACACGGCGTTTGATGGTTAACCTGTTTCGTAAAAGGTTATTATTACTTGGCGTGTCTGACTCCGTGCGCGATGAAATGCGAGCGAGTTTGCCTCATTGGCCGAGCAACCAAATTGAAACTTTATATAACCGCATCGATGTTGCAGCAGTACAGTCACAATTTTTATCTCGAGAAGCAGCAAGAGAATTTCTAGGATTACCGGCAGACAGTTGGGTTGTCGGTAACGTCGGCAGGCTGCATCATGACAAAGACCAGGCAACGTTATTGCGCGGCTTTAAAAAAGCTTTGCCTAACTTACCAGTCCATAGTTTGCTTGTCATTATGGGCAAAGGTCCGCTTGAAAAAGACCTGAAACAGCTGGCACTTGATTTAGGCATCTCAGAGTCAGTCATATTTACCGGTAATGTTCCGGATGGTAAAAAGTACTTTAAGGCCTTTGATGTGTTTGCACTGACATCTGATCATGAACCTTTTGGCATGGTGCTGCTGGAAACGATGGCGGCAGGTTTGCCGCTTATCTGTAGTAACTGTGGCGGTGGTGCCGAGGTAGTGCAGGATGTGGGTATGCTGTTTCCATTGGGTGATGAGGATACGCTAGCCACGTGTATTGTTGATCAATATAACGAGAGGGAAAGTATGAATGTTGCGAAGGTCTTGCAGAAGCTGCAAGATCGCTTTTCTGATGAAGCTGTTCGAGCACGATTCTGGAGCTTACAATTCATTAGTCGGCTGTTGAATGGTCAATAAGTATGATGAATGCCAACGCACAATCTGCATCGAGTAGTATTTGTATCGTTATTCCGTATTTTGGTAGATGGCCACTATGGATGCCTTACTATCTGGAAACCTGTCGTTTTAATAGCACTATCAATTGGGTTTTTTATACCGACTGCGGAACACCAGAAGTGTTGCCACCTAACGTGAAAATCATTGATATTTCTTATCATGGTTATTGTGATTTAATTTCTCAGAAACTGGGAATACAGTTTTATCCTGAGAACCCTTATAAACTCTGTGATATCAAGCCACTTTTGGGCTACATCCACGCGGATGAATTACGGGGATTTGATTTCTGGGGGTTTGGCGATATCGATCTAGTTTACGGTGATTTAAGAGCTTACTTCAATCAGAGTAGGCTTAATCGCAAGGATCTGTTTTCGACTCATGCACGCCGTATATCAGGCCATCTATGCCTCATAAGAAATACAGAAGAAATGTGCACGGCATTTCAGCGTGTAAGGAATTGGAAGTATCTTGTTTCCAAGTCAGAGCACGTGGCTTTTGATGAGAAAGCCTTTAGCAAGATATTCTTGCGTCACAAAAACTCACCAAAAATTGTTCTCTTTTTAGCTGGACTAATAGACCCATGGCTACGGAAGGCGGAGTTTTCAGAAGCCTACACAACGCCAAATGCAAAGATAGACTGGGTGGATGGCACAAAAAAATTCCCTGCAGCGTGGTTTTGGCATGGTGGGGTACTGACTAACGATATTAATGGAGATAAGATTTTTCCTTATTTTCATTTTATGGTCTGGAAGAAACTTTGGACAGCAGGCCCGATTTGTCCCCAGATTTTAGATCATGAATATTCTACTAAGTCTTTTAAAATCAATATGGATGGAATCAACTGTGAAAGATAACAGAAAAATATATGATTCCAATAATTAAAAACTATTACTGGGCGCGTCGCCTAGCTAAGCTTGATTGTAAGCTAGCTGCCGGAGTATCTAACTTACGGAAAGCTGTAGTCTTACAGATAGAAGAGCATGTAAAGTTAGGTAAGATGGATGTACATAATGGCGATCATAGCTTTGGCGCATACACCTATATGAGAAGCGGTGGAGAGTTATATGGAGATACTGTTGTAGGTCGATTTTGTTCTATAGGGCAGAATGTTATTGTAGGCCTTGAGAAAAATAAACATCCGACTAATTGGCTAAGTACTTCGCTGTTTTCCAAAAACATTGAAAAAGACTATGAGTCTATTACTGTGAATAATGAGACTGTTATTGGTAATGACTGCTGGATTGGACGTGACGCGATGATTATGAGTGGTGTTAATATTGGCAATGGGGCAATAATAGGTGCGCGTGCATTGGTGACTACTGATGTTCCTCCATTTGCAATTTATGCTGGAATTCCAGCCAAATTGGTCAGGTATAGATTCTCAGCAGAATTGATTGAGAAACTCAGTGAGAGTAAATGGTGGAATTTTTCTACTGCTTATCTTAATAGATTGAAATTAGACAACCCAGAATCATGCATCAATCAGATAAAAAGCTTTGATAATACTGCTAGCTAACTACCGCAAGATCAGGATTACAAAGCAAGGGATGACATTGCTAGGATAATTGCTATTAATTAGTTCTTTTCTGATATATCACAATTGATTTTTTAGACTTAACTGAATTAAAGCGTTTCACTTCTTTGTACTGAGGCAGCTTGTCAGTAATCATCTTTTCGCGTTCAGGGTATTTTGCAGAGTGACTGATTAGCAGGTAGTCGTAACTCTGAATTTGATGATTATCAATCTCTCTAGACACTGCGTCCCAGTTCTCTCCGTTGTTGAGTGTGAAAGCATTACCAATGTAGTATCTAATGCGAGATTCATCTGAAAATACAGGCTTGTTCTTTTTGTTATGATATTTGACCCAGTTTGCAGCATCTTGCATGTAGTTATAACCCTCTGATTTAGGGAGTACGTTTTTAATCATACCAAGTAACATGAATACAATAAGGGCAATAGTCAGCCATTTGGATTTAGCAGTTTTCTGTGAAGCATGCTCCTGAGTCTTTAGTATTTTAGCAAACTGGAATGATGCGAATATCATTAAAATGAATGCAAATCCTACAACATATCTGCTTGATAGAACAAAAGCCTTTGTAATGATCAAAGCCATATTGCTTAGGCTAATCAGGGCGGTATAACTTAAAGCAGCATAAGCTTTTGATTCGACCAGGGCGGTTCTATTCTTAATAGTGAATACGGCCATAACCAAATTGATGAGGCCTGTGGTGTATATGGATTTTACAAAGATCACATATAGAAACGTTAGCAATAATCCTTGTACAGCAAATTCTTCAAGATACTTGCCAAGCACTTCATTTGACATGATTGCGGCTTTTGAAAAAAGCCTGGCTGTCAGTTCGTCATATAGATTCAGCGTAAATACTTCTTGTAAACGACCAAGGTTTTTCATGGATAAATCGCCATACAGCGTGATAGCGAGAACTAAGCCTAGTGCTAGAAAGATATTAAGCGCATGGCTGAGAAGAAGGTAGCGCACACGTTCTTTAAAACTGATATTGAAGCTGAACAGGAATAGTGATGGCAACAGCACCAGATAGGTAATTGCTTCAATTCTAAACAGTGTGGCGGTAATGGCGCATAGCTGCCAGAGCACTGCATCCCTAAAGCGCAGGTGCTGATAAAATCGTATAAAAAATACTAGCCCAGTCAGGTAAAACGCCCAGAAACCCTCATCTCGCATCAGCATTTCCAGCACATCACCTACAATATATTGCGAGCTGAATAATATGAGTGCGCCGGTAACCATCGTCAGTTGCCTGCCACCGGCAAGGCGAATAATCTGGATAAAACTAAATGCAGCCAGGCCAAAAAATAATACATTTAGAATTTGCGCAGAAGTTTGTATGCCCAGGCTGCTGATCTTATGAATGACAGCAATCAATATCGGGTAGAGTGGCCAATTCCATACATGTACCGCTTCTTTCCATTGCCCGTCAGCAAAAAGCCGCGCAGACTCAAAATACAATACGCTGTCAGGGTTGATCCAGCCGTGCTGAATATACTGTATTTGTGCGGCAAGCAGCATGGCTAGCAATACAATGACTGCATGCAGTTTATTGATGGGGCTTTGTTCGATTTTTTTAATGAAGGATTGCATGGATTTAAGGTTGTGCCTGCTCAATATTCAGGTGAGAGGCGACTTTGACGGGGCTAATTTGTTTCAGGCAGTTTAAGTGGCCTAATGGGCATTCGCGCTTAAAGCAGGGGCTGCATTCCAGGCCGAGATATTCTACTACTGCATCCGGATGCATCGGTGGTGTGTGATGCGGGTCACTAGAGCCATAAATCGCGATCAGTTTTTTATCAAGCGCCGCAGCTACGTGCATCAGGCCGGAGTCGTTACTGATTATGGTATCGCAAAGCGACATCAGGTCGATGGCTTCACCCAGATTGGTCTTGCCACCCCAATCCTGACAGCGGCCCCGTACTAAATCATTGATGGTCGTAGTGACAGGAATATCTTTATCCGAGCCAAATAACCAAACCTGCCAGCCTTTGTTAAGCGCTTTATTGGCAACCTCTGCATAATATTCGGCAGGCCAGCGTTTGGCTTCGCCATATTCTGCACCAGGGCATAAGCCGAGAATTTTCTGCTCGGGTTTGTGCATGCCATTTTTTTCTAACACGCGCAGTGCATTATTCTGGTCAGCAATCAATTTCGGGTTGCTAATCTGGGGTAATGCCTGATCTTGAATATCCAACCCTAAGGCGACAAATCGATCAACGGTACGCGGTAATTTAGATTTATCTAAGGGGCGAATGTCGTTAAGTAAACCATGGCGAAATTCGCCCAGAAATCCTGTGCGCAGCGGAATACCTGCGGCAAGCGGCAAAATAGCAGATTTTAATGAATTAACGAGCAAAATAGCTTGTGTGTAGCCTTTGGTTTTCAGACTGCGCCCGAATTTGATGCGCTCAAGCAATGCCAGCTGGCCATGTTTGAACGGCAATGCAATCGCATGGCTGATTTCAGGCATGCGTTCTAATAACGGCAGCGTCCATGCGGGTGCGGCAACATCAATCATGGTATCCGGATTTTGCGCCTTCAGCGATTGAAACAGGCTGTGTGCGAGCACCATGTCGCCCACCCAGGAAGGACCAATGATCAGGATTTTTTTAGCAGACATGTGCTTAACTAACTTAACTGTTCATCTTTTTGATGATGTTGCTGGTGCTGCGCCCTGCAACGAGGTCAATCAAAGCAATCTCACCGCCCCACGATTCTACTTCACGGCCACCTACAACCTGATCAGCTGTGTAATCACTGCCTTTGGCAATCACATCAGGTTTTAGTGTGTTGATCAGGTTTAGCGGTGTGTCTTCGTCGAATAAGATCACAGCGTCCACAGATTCAAGCGCAGCTATAACGCGCGCACGGTCGTTTTCATTGACTACAGGCCGTGTCGGTCCTTTTAGCGTACTGACCGAGCGGTCTGTGTTTAGACCTAAAATAAGCTTGTCACCGCGTTTTTTTGCAGCTTCCAGATAGGTCACATGCCCTGCGTGCAGCAGGTCAAAGCAGCCATTGGTAAATACGATCTTTTGTTTATTTTTTCTCCAGCTTTCTACTTTTTGCTGGAGCTGAGCCAAGTCACAAATTTTATGAGCTTGCTCTGAAGTTTGCTCGCTGGTTAAAGTTTCGATCAGATCATCCCGTGTAATCGGCACGGTGCCTACCTTGCCTACCACCACTCCGGCAGCAACATTCGCGAGCTGCAGGCTTTCTAACGGGCTCAATCCGTGCATCAGGCCGGCTGCCAGTGTGGCGATCACAGTATCGCCCGCGCCGGAAACGTCAAATACCTGTTTTGCTGTAGCTGGCAGCAAGTGTGCATGATCATCTATCAGCGAGATGCCTTCATCGCCGCGGGTTACAACAAAGAACTGCAGGCTGAGTTTGTCTTTAAGCGTAGCTGCCTTATTAATCAAATCCGTATCATGTATAGTTGTGGCACAGGCTTCTGCCGCCTCTTTTTTATTCGGGGTCAGGGCTGTTGCATGGCTGTATTTGCTGTAATCATGGCCTTTAGGGTCAACCAGCACCGGGATGTTGAGCGCATTACATTGAGAAATGACCTGCTGGCACACATCGCTACTGAGCAGTCCTTTGGCATAATCCGACAAAATCACAACGGCCGGTTTTAACGACAGCTGTTGGCTGATCACCTCGGATAGCTGTGCATTTTCAGCCGCGGTAAATGCAGAATTGTTTTCTTGATCAAGCCGCATCATTTGCTGATGGCCGCTTAAAATGCGCGTTTTGGCAATGGTCGGGCGCTGGTTTGAATGGATGATGCCGCTATGATCAATGCCGGTTTTAGTAATCAGATCTACCAGAATGGTCGCCTCGCCGTCATTGCCCACGCAACCGATGATATGCGTCTTGATGCCCAAAAGCGCAAGGTTAGCGGCTACGTTTGCGGCGCCGCCTGCACGGTCATGCTGTGTCTTTAAAAGTACAACCGGTACAGGTGCTTCGGGTGAGATGCGGCTGACATCACCTATCAGGTAACGGTCCAGCATCACATCGCCAATCACCAGAGCGTGTTGTTCAAGATTGCCGAAATTTTTAGCGGTGTCGAGTAGTTTGTGTTGCATAGATCATCAGGATTCCAGAATTTCACAAAGCGAATGCCCGATAAAGATATGCGCTTCCTGAATGCGTGCGGTGACGCTGGAAGGCACCACAATATTGTAATTACACAGATTATTGAGTTTGCCACCGGTACCGCCGGTGAGACC
>Ga0207972_100085_pt1 | contig 37902 bp, 26 predicted proteins | sample LakWasMe75_LOW10_2_FD_183903 | JGI IMG/M metagenome (GOLD analysis project Ga0207972, IMG submission 183903) | Freshwater sediment methanotrophic microbial communities from Lake Washington under simulated oxygen tension - Sediment Metagenome... | ecosystem: Environmental > Aquatic > Freshwater >...
CAGCACGCTGTCTTTTTGAGGCAGCGAGCGGGCGTGTCTTATAAGCAGCCTCGGCATTAAAGAAAGCCGAGCTGTTGCCCAAGGTCACAAGTGCGGCATTTAAATATGATGAACCTAAATAAGCTGGATTTTGCATTTTGTATTTCGCTATTAATACTGATGATTACATTGGAGCAAGTAGCGTGCCGATGATCTTTAGTGCAGGTTTTGTTTGTTATTTACACAGTAGCAGAGTGTGGGTAATCAAAGATTAAGATTTAATAATCAATAGGTTGTGAATTTTTGTGGGGATTATCGGTTTTTGCATACACATCTAATATGCGCGCAAGTTGTGATAAACAGCTGATAGCCAAGACTGCAAAACCTGCATAAATTACGCTCTCCTTGTAATTAAACCCCGCAAATTTTGTATGAGTTCGATACTAAGCCTCAATCTAAAGCGGATATAAAACAATTGCTTACCGCCGTGGCATAGAGCTTGCGTTGACTTACAGCTTTATTTGATTAGTTAATGTATGCCCTATGTCCAATTTGATTAAAATGCCGTCCCGCACGCTTCCTTATTCCACATTCCTGACAGGTCTTGCTTTAAGTGTATGGTTAATACTAAGGTTGGCCTTAAGCATGCATGCCGGCTGGCAGCAAATGCATGCTGCTGAATTGCTGGGAGCACTTGCAGTCGGTATCTGGTTTGATCTGGCGGCATGGTGTTATTTGCTGGTGCCGGCATTAATGGTTTCAGCATTGATACCAGCGCGCTGGAGCAATAAAAAATGGTTGACCTATGCACGCTGGTTGATGTCTTTTTTGTTGATGTTTGCGCTGGTGTTCGGTGCCGTCTCTGAATTTATTTTCTGGCAGGAATTCAGTACACGCTTTAACTTTATTGCTGTGGATTATCTGGTGTATACCCATGAGGTGGTGGGCAATATCCGTGAATCCTATCCGGTAACGCTGATACTGCTGGCGATTGCGCTATTTGTAATACTTATTTTATTTATGCTCGGTAAAAAGTTGCGGTTTGGAATGCAGCCGCATAGTTTTAACAAAAGACTGCGTCTGCTTGCGTTAGCTTTTTTGCTCCCTGTGCTAAGTTATGCATTTGCCAATGTAGAGCAGATGCAGTTCAGTAAAAATGCTTACGCGAATGAATTGGCGGGTAACGGCATATTCACTTTTGCTGCGGCCTTGCGCCGTAACGAGTTGGATTATGATCAATTCTATAAAACAATTCCGCAGGCCGAGGCTGATAAAATTTTAAAGCAGTCAGGTGTATTAAGGCTGCCGTCTTCAAAAGCACTTAGTACTGAAGCGCAAATCATAAAATCAGCAGATATTGCTCCATTCAAACGGCACCCGAAAAATGTGGTGCTGATTATGGTGGAAAGCCTGTCTGCCGATTATATGGGTAGTTACGGCAATACAGAAAATTTAACGCCTTATCTGGATAAGCTGGCAAAAGAGAGCTTAGTGTTTGATAAGGTGTTTGCTACCGGTACACGTACTGTGCGCGGTTTGGATGCACTGTCAATTGCGATACCGCCGATTCCGGGGCAGGCCATTGTGCACAGGCCGGATAGCGACCATCTGGCGACCCTGGGCGAGTTTCTGGAAGCGCAGCAGTACAGCACATTTTTTATTTACGGCGGCTATGGCGTATTTGATAGTATGAATTCTTATTTCAGAGGTAACGATTACAAGGTGATAGACCGTACCGACTTTGATAAAAGTACCATTCAGGCCGAGAATGTATGGGGCGTGGATGATGAAAGTTTATTCAACAATTCCCTGCAAACGATTGATAGCAATGTGAAGCCGACGATTCCATTTTTTGCACATATCATGACGACCTCTAATCACCGGCCATTTACGTTCCCTGAGGGCAAGATAGATCTGCCGCAGGGAAGCCGCAAGGGTGCAGTTAAATATACAGACTATGCAATAGGCAAGTTTATCGAGGGTGCAAAAACCAGACCCTGGTTCAAGGATACCTTGTTTGTGATTGTGGCCGACCATTGCTCGTCTGCTGCCGGTAAAACCAGATTGCCGGTAGATAAATACCATATACCGTTATTTTTCTACGCACCAGATTTGTTGCCCGCCGGCCATTATTCGCGCATGGTCAGCCAGATTGATATTGCACCTACCTTGCTGGATGTTATGGGAGCAAAAGGCAGTCAGCATTTTTTCGGGCAGTCCATGTTTAATGCCCAGCAGAAAAAAGTGTCGCCGCGTGCTTTTATCAGCAATTATCAGGAGCTGGGATACTACAAAAACGATATGCTGATTGTGTTATCACCCAAGCAGAAAGCAGAGGCTTATCAGGTAGATCCGCTAACTTTCGAATCTACTCCGGCACCTATGAATCCGCTTCTTTTGAATGAGGCTATTGCGCATTACCAGACTGCTGCACGCGCCTATAAGCATGGAGAATTGAAAGAAGGCGCCAATCCTTTGGCGTATGAGCCAGTAATTGGCTTCCCCAATTGACTAGGCCGCTGAAGCGGCAAGTCAAGTCTGAAATAATGCGCTTTAGCGCATATATTCTACGGACATGCCCTTTCACGCCAAGCTTCCTGCTTTGGCAGGTTAGCTTGGTGGGGACGCCCTTTACGGGTGTACGGGTAATGCGGCATACCAAATTCTGCATTTATTGCGGGTGTACGGGTAATGCGGCATACCAAATTCTGCATTTATTGAAGCGCCCTGAAGTTTTTAGCAGCTTCAATAAAAATCAGGGCTGACAATGTAGCGCAGGTTTATTGTTAGTGACGTTGTTGTCATCAATCCATAGCAGCGGCTTTACCCGCTCATCCAGATTGCAGGCATCTACGTAACCGATGGCGCCTTTTGTGATGCTGACATAACGCAGCACAGCTTCTTCTGACTGCACGCTGTAAGGCGGTGTGGTGCCATGGAAATACAAGCCGTTCCAATAGTCGCCCTGCTCGCTTGGGACGCTATCGAGGACAACTTTCGAGAAATAAATGCGTAATGGATGTTCAGCATGCAGATTAACTGGACGTATACGTGCGCCGCCTTGCCAATATTGTTTTTTCTTCCAGTAGACCGGAGCCAGATCGCGCGAGTTGAGCTGCTGAATGACTGCAGTTTCAGCATTGCTTGATACAATCACGGCAAGAGGGCGAGACTCCTCTGCATCGGCGATATGTGCAACAGCAAGTGCATAAAATGCACAAAATGCTGCCAATATATGTTTATAGAACGGGCCCATCAGAACAGCACCGCAAATGAGCCCATAAAGCCACGTGGGGTATCAGTAAAGTCATCACTGCCGCCTATAAACTCCATTTTAAGCAGTTGCTTGGGTGTAACGCGTTTGGTCACGCCGAGTACCCAGCGTTCACCGGAAACTACGTCTGGTTTTTGGAAAGTTTCGAGGCGGGTGAGCCAGTACCAATTATTACCTAGCGGCGCTGCACTCTGCAGGTAGGCACCACTGCCACCATCATTGCCACCGTTGGTAAAACGCTGAAAGCCTTCACCACTTAGTTCCCAGCCTTTTATATGCGTTATAAAATCCAGGCCGATCATGCGGTAATCCGGAGAGCCAGGGCGGTCTTCAGTAAACGTGGCGAGACTTAAGCCCAGATTAAATTGATTGTTTAATTTAAAGTGAGCACCAGCTACATTTTTGTAGCTGATCTCATTATCCTCTTTGTCCTGGTCTTTCAGGGTCTCTGCAAAGAATGAGTATTCAAAAGATTGGTCGGCACCGTTTATCTTTAGCGGGGTAGAGCCGTGCATCATCACGCCGTTAATCGCAGCGGGAAATAAGTAATTGGTAACTAGCGGACGGCTACCGGTCCAAACCAGCGGTGGTGCATGTAGCAGGTTCCAGCGGCCAGCTGGTGTTAAAAAGCGCCCGCCACGAATATTGATTTTTTCGGAAACGTTATAGTCTAGATAAAGTCGTTCCAGATCGAAATAACTATTTTTGCTGCCAAACTGCTTGTTTTCATTCCAGCTGAGCGGGCGTTCCAGTTCCAGTTCGCCGAAAAACTTGAGGCGGGCATTGTTGTCCCAGCTTAACAGCAGGCTGATTTCATTCAGGTTGAACTCGGTGTTGCCCTTGCGCGGTGCGGTGATGCTGGCGCTGGAGTAGCCGCCAAGTTTAAAGCCTGAGGGTTCAGCTATTGTTTCAATTGCAGTTTCATCTGCATGGGCAACCTTGCATACCATAGCCAGCAAGGCTACACTGAACGCAAAAGCGACTTGCTTGCCTGCAAGTTTTGACAGGCACCTTAAGCAGGCACAAACCGTCCTGGTTTTTTGCTGAATCATGATGAATGACTACTACAAATGAGAATGCCCAATTGTACACTATAGCTACTGGAGCCCATGCTAAATAGGCCTTTTTCCGTCAGACAAGTCTTGCTGGCCGGTTTCTTTCTTACCGCCTTATTGCCTATGCTGATCATGACAATGCTCGCCTTTTATCAGGCGCGTACTGCGCTGCATGACGAGATTGTGAGCGGCATGCAAACGCGCGCCGGTGCCGCACTGAGTGAAGTTGATCGTATGATGTTCGAGCGTTTGCAGAACGTGGCTTCATGGAGCCGGCTGGATATCATGTATGAAGCACAGATCGGTGATGTAGATAAGCGCCTGTCGCATTTTCTGGCAGATCTCAAGCAGAGTTACCGCGGGGTTTATCATGCGCTATATGTGGTAGGTTCTGATAATCGCGTCATTGCTTCCAGTGAGGCAGCGCAGATTGGTCAGTCTGCTATCGCGGTGCAGCCTTGGATCAATGTTCAGCTGGCGCGGCATCCCTTGCTGATTGGGGCTATCAAGCAGCAGCGGCTGCCTATAGCCAGCGATATTATTGATCATGATGGTAATAAGGTAGGCACGTTGCTGGCAGTATTTGACTGGGGGCAGGTTGAAGAAATCCTCAAAAATACGCAAAGCCAGGGTAGTGCAGCAGCACTGCTGGATGCGCATGGCAAACCATTGGCACAGACTGCTGAATGGCAGCAGGTAGTTGCGGGGCATGATGTGTCGGTGCGTTCAAACAGCAACGGCCAGGCAAGTGTGCCTGTATTGAATTGGCAAGTTGAGATTTCACAGTATCGCTCCGTTGTAATGGCACCGGTACATCGCATGGGCTACATGTTTATCTTTTTACTGTTGGTAGCAGCATTTCTGGCCACCGCGCTTGCTGCACCGTTATCACGCTTTATCACCACACCGCTGGCCAGACTGACATCGTATGCTAATCGATTTATGCGCTCTACGACTCAAGGCTTGCCGCCTGCGCCGGATGGTCCGACTGAAGTGCGTGAGATGACCAATGCTTTTGCAAAAATGATAGATGATCTTAATCTGTCTAAAGATAACCTGACAAGAGCAGCAAAGTTGGCCGTGGCCGGTGAAATGGCGGCGGCAATGAGCCATGAAATCAGGACGCCGCTGGGTATATTGCGATCATCGGCACAGGTGCTCGCGCGCGAGAAAAACTTGAGTGCAGAAGCACAGGAAGTCGCCAGCTTCATTACCTCCGAAACCGAGCGCCTGAATAAGCTGGTTTCTACGCTGGTGGATTCTGCTCGGCCGCGGCAGCCGGAGTTTGCGCTGCATGATCTTGTTGGCTTGCTGGAAAATGCAGTTGCCATGCTGCGTATGCAGGCGAATAAAAAAGAGATCAGTCTGGAGTTGGTGATTAATGCCTTGGTGAAAGAGGCTAATACCAATCATGCAGCAAAACGTGTGCTGGTAGAGTGTGATGGTGAGCAAATTACACAGGTAATTCTAAATTTATTGCTTAATGCCATTCAGATATTGGAAAATGGCAGCAGGGTGGTTGTGTCGCTGTTCGAGCTCGAGGATAGTGTTACCATCAGCGTGGCAGACAATGGCAAAGGTGTTGATGAGTCATTTAAAGAGCACATATTTGATCCGTTTTTTACGCAGCGGCAGGGTGGTATTGGGCTGGGACTGGCTGTTTCGCGACAGATTGTGACCGCACATTTTGGCTCACTGACAGTTCAGGCAAGTACACTGTCCAGCCATTCAGGAAGTGCCAGTGCAACTGAGCATGGCGCGGATTTCAGGGTCAAGTTACCAAAGCTGCAGGTGCATTAGTACGTGATAGCTTTCTGTAATGATGATTAACTAGAGAAAACAATAAAGAGAACAATGTCGCAAACGATTAAAACCATATTGGCGGTGGATGATGAGCCGCATATGCTGCGTTTACTGGAAATCAGTTTACGTCAGGCCGGTTACAAGCCACTGACTGCCAAGGATGGGCGTGAGGCACTTGAAATTATTCATACCCAGCATGTCGATTGTGTAGTTACGGATCTGCACATGCCCTATATGAGCGGCCTGCAGCTGCTCAAGGCGATTCGCGCCGGCGGGAAGGAAGTTGGGCAGGATCAGGGCAAAAAGAATGCGTTGGTTGATCCTGAGTTGCCAGTGATCATCGTTACTGCGCAGGGAGAAGTCAAAACCGCTATCGACGCCATGAAGAGTGGTGCTTCCGATTATATTCTGCGCCCGTTTGACCTTGAAGAGCTAGAACTTGCGATTGTGCGCGCCTTATCATTCGCACGGCTGGTCGTTGAAAACCAGTACTTACGCGAAGATAAAGCGCCGGACGCCGGGCTGGTGGGCAGTAGCCCCGCCATGCAGCAGCTGTTTGAGTCTATTCGTCAGGTCGCGCCGGAAAAAGCCACGGTTCTGATTGCAGGTGAGACCGGTACCGGCAAGGAGCTGGTTGCGCGCGCTATTCATGCCGGCTCTCCGCGTAGCAATGGTTTGTTTGTGGCAGTGAATTGCGCCGCTATTCCGCACGAAATGCTGGAGTCTGAACTGTTCGGCCATGAAAAAGGCGCATTTACCGGTGCCATCAAAGAGCGCATCGGTAAGTTTGAGCTGGCAGATGGCGGCACTTTGTTTCTGGATGAAATCACGGAAATGCCGATGGCTTTACAGGCCAAACTGCTACGCGCATTGCAGGAGAATATCATTGAGCGGGTAGGCGGTAATCGGTCGATCGCTGTCGATATCCGCGTCGTAGCCGCAACCAACCGTGATCCGCGTGAGGCAATTAAAGACGGCAAGCTGCGTGAAGACCTGTATTACCGCCTTAATGTATTCCGTATCGACTTGCCTGCGCTTAAGGCGCGCAAATCAGATATCCCTAAACTGGCACAGCATTTTCTGGCCAAACGCCGTGTTGATATTTCACCAGAAGCGATTGATGCCCTTACTCGCTATGACTGGCCGGGCAATGTGCGTGAGCTGGAGAATGTGCTGGAACGTGCGGCAATTATCAGCGGCAATCAGACCGTGTTGCCTAAGCATCTGCCAACAGAAATGGTGAGTCACGCACCAGCGCGGGTGTCAGAGGCATCTGCTGCAGTTAATTCCCTTGCTTTGCCACCGGCGATTGAGACACTGGAACGGCAGTTGATAACAGAAGCGCTGGCTGCCACACAAGGCAACAAAAGCAAGGCCGCCAAGCTTCTGGAGATTAGCGAGCGCTCACTCTGGTATAAATTGAGCCAGTATCAGATGACTTAAAGGCTTTAACTATCTTGCCAGCTCAGGGTGTGCATGCCGTGTTGCCTTTGCAATTGCGCCTTAAAGTTACCCCAAGTTACTCAATCTATTTAAAATACGTGCCATCAGACATGTCTGACTGGTGATCTCATATTGTTTTTGGAGCTTCAATGTCTAAATCAGGCATAACACTATCTCGTTTCGATGAAATTAAAACCAATTTGTTAAGTGGTCTGACTGTAGCGCTGGCTATGGTACCTGAAGCGATAGCCTTTGCCCTGATTGCACATGTGTCACCACTGACGGGTTTGTATGCTGCCGTCATTGTCTCGTTTATTACATCTGTATTTGGCGGTCGTCCCGGCATGATTTCAGGTGCCACAGGTGCATTAGCTGTGGTAATGGTGGCATTGGTGGTGCAGCATGGTGTGGAGTATTTGTTTGCCACCATTGTATTAATGGGGTTGTTGCAGATATTGTTTGCTGTCGCTAAATTGGGCAAGTTTATTCGTATGGTGCCGCATCCGGTGATGTTGGGATTTGTGAACGGGCTGGCGATTGTAATCTTTCTGGCGCAGTTTGGGCACTTTAAAACTATCAATGCCGATGGTTCCACTACCTGGATGTCAGGCCAGGCGCTTTATGTGATGCTGGCGTTAATTGCACTTACGGTTGCCATTATTTATCTGTTACCAAAACTGACCAAAGCGATTCCTTCTACCTTAGCCGCGATTGCCGCAGTATCAGCCGGTGTGATTTATTTTGGTTTAGATACCAAAACAGTAGGCGATTTGGGTTCTATTGGCGGCGGTTTGCCCGCTTTTCATATCCCGGATGTGCCATGGACTTTAGACACGCTTTATATAATTTTTCCGTATGCGCTGATTCTGGCAGCTGTAGGCTTGATTGAAACCTTACTTACGCTCAATTTGATTGATGAAATGACCGAAACCCGAGGCCGACCTAATCGAGAATCAATGGCTCAGGGAGTCGCAAATATTGTGACGGCTTTCTTCAGCGGTATGGGAGGCTGTGCCATGATCGGACAAAGTATGATTAACATTAACAATGGTGCACTTAAGCGTTTATCTGGAATCGCCACCTCGATATTTTTGCTCTCGTTTATTTTGTTTGCTTCTAAATGGATCGAGATGATTCCGCTTGCAGCTTTGATCGGTGTTATGTTCGTCGTGGCAGAGAAAACATTTGAATGGGGTACATTAAATTTATTTGGCAAAGTACCTAAACAAGATGTGTTTGTTGGTCTTCTGGTGGGTGCTGTAACTATTGTTGCCGACTTGGCAATTGCTGTGATTGCCGGTGTGATTGTATCTGCTCTGGTATTTGCTTGGGAGCATGCAAAACAGATTAATGTAAATACGCATACCGATGAAAAGGGTTGGAAAGTCTATTCTCTGAACGGGACTTTGTTTTTTGCCTCTATCTCACATTTTCAGTCTCTGTTTAACCTAAGTGAAGACCCTGAGCATGTGGTGATTGATTTTAAACATGCGCGTGTTGTGGATCATTCGGCATTGGTTGCGATTGATAGTTTAGCTAGCAAGTACCGCACAGCCGGCAAACGTTTGCACCTTAAGCACCTCAGCCAGGACTGTCAGGAACTGCTGGAAAATGCCAAAGATATGATTGAAGTCAATCTAATTGAAGACCCTAAATATCACGTGTCAGATGATAAGATAAGCTAAATATAATTGAGAAATTTTATTGCAACAGTAAACATATTATATGCCCGAGTATAAACATAACTGTTGTATAACTAAGGGTTATTACGTATAGACAAGTTATAGACATAGGTCTAATTTATAGCTTGTCTACATATAGATTCCCTTTGCGCCCCAACGTGAGCTTTTGCGTTTATTTATTGGGGCGCTTTTTTATTGCATTAACCTCCAGATAAGCACGATTTCATAAAGGATTTACGTTCTTCGCCTTTTAAAGTTTTTGCTTTCGGATTATCGTTACAGGCTTTCATTTTGTTCTGCTGCGTATTCAGTGATGAATCGTGTTTGCTCGAGAGACAGTTTTTCATGAATGCTTTTCGTTTGTCGCCTTTCAGTTCTTTCTTACCTGCGTCAGCATTGCACATTTTCATTTTGTCTTGCTGAGAGGTGGTAGTTGCCTCATTTTTGGTGGACAAGCAATCTTTCATGAAGGCTTTGCGTGCATCACCGGTCAGCGTCTTTTTAGCAGCGTCTGCGTTGCAAGTTTTCATTTTATCTTGCTGTGTGACGGCATTGGCGGTGAGACAGAATGTAGACATAAGTATTGTGAGTATCAGTTTCTTCATAATATTCTCCTGATGGATTAGATTAACCGCACAAATATCATAAGACTTTTTTTGGTTTAGTAGTAGTGACATATTTATTAGGATATCTAAGTAGATCATAAATATGATTTTGTTTAATTTAAACTATTGTGACATGATGTCAGCCATCATTGATAATGGTATGGTGTGTAGACTCTTTGTCGAGAATAGAGCTTAAAGTGATGCAGCAAAAAGTGAAGTTAACTACTATGCTTAGGGTCTTCTTGGTAGTCATTCTGCTTTTTGGTTTCTATATCTCTTCAACTGGCACCGCATACGCAGTCGAAAAGGTTACGCTGCAGTTGAAATGGCGTCACCAGTTTCAGTTTGCAGGCTATTATGCTGCTCAGAGCAAGGGATTTTATCAGCAGGAAAATCTGGATGTGAACATTGTTGAGGGCGGCGGAAATATCCCAGCACTCAAACAAGTGCTGGACGGTACCGCGCAATACGGTATTGGTGATTCAGACATTTTACTGTCTCGCATCAACGGAGAGCCGATAGTAGCGATCGCGTCAATTTTCCAGCATTCACCTTATGTTTTGTTGAGCCTGCGCGAGAAGAAAATAAACAGCCCCCAAGACTTGATCGGCAAGCGCATTATGCTTTCTAACGATCAAGGCGCAACCCAGTTTAAAGCAATGATGAATAACGCAGGCATTGGCCTTGAGCATGTGACTTTGTTGCCGCATACCTGGAACCTGCAGGATCTGGTGAGCGGGGATGCCGACGTTGTTTCTGCCTATGCTACGGCAGAGCCTGTGCAGCTTGAAGCGATGGGGTTGCATCCTTCAATATTAAGTAATCAGGATTATGGTGTTGATTTTTACGGTGATATTCTGTTCACAAGCGAGCGGGAGGTAAATGCTCACCCTGAGCGTGTAGATGCATTTTTACGCGCGACTAAAAAAGGCTGGGTTTATGCATTCGAAAACCGAGAGGAAATCGCCAGCCTGATCGCCGGTATGAGAGGTGTTTCTGAACGCGGCATTAGCCATGACATGCTACTCAAAGAAGCAAGCATTATGGAGCCATACGTACTCTCCGATGTTGTTGAATTTGGCCATATGAATGTTGAGCGTTGGGAAAATATTGCAAAGACACTGGCCGCACTCAAGGTTATTCCAGAGAATTATGATCTTGATGGTTTTGTTTACAGCAGCAACGCCTCCAAATATTTAATAATTCGCTGGGTTAGCGTAGCTGCAGTTACCGTATTAGTTTTGCTGGGGCTTGCTTTTATCTGGAACATGCAAATACGGCGCAACGTGAAAAGCCGGACTGTCGCATTGCAAGAAGAGATACAGCGGCGCGAGCAAGCAGAAAATTTGCTTAAAATAGCCGGTAGTGCTGCACATCTGGGCGGCTGGATCATGGATATTCAAAGCAAAAAAGTGACATGGTCTGATGAAGTGGCAGCGATTCATGACATGCCTCCCGGACACACTCCCACTGTAATGGAAGGAGTCTCACTTTTTGTACCGGAACATCAGCCAAAAATACAGGCGGCTATTAGCAATTGCATTCAGAATGGCGTTCCCTATGACCTTGAGTTGGAAAAAATAACCGTCAAAGGTAAGCGCATCTGGGTACGTACTATCGGCAAGGCGGTTCGTGATGCAGATGGCACTATTGTGCAACTGCAAGGCGCATTTCAGGATATTTCAGAACGCAAGCGTCTGGAAGGGTTTAAGGCCGGCCAGAGCGCTATTCTGGAATGCATTGCAGTGAATTTACCATTGACAGATGTATTACATGCCACGGTTCATCTAGTCGAGTCGCAATTCCCGAGATGTATGTGCTCCATTATGCTCATGAGCAGTGACGGGCTGCATTTGTCTAAAGGTGCAGCGGTTAAACTTCCAGACGCCTATTTACAGGGTTTGGATGGTGCTGAAATTGGAAGCAACAACGGCTCTTGTGGCACTGCTGCTTATGAAAAAAAGCGGATTATAGTTGCCGATATCGAAAATGATCCGCTGTGGGATAACTACAGAGCCGATGCTATGCAATATGGTTTGCGTGCCTGTTGGTCATCACCAATACTATCGAGCGAGTACGTGGTGATTGGCACGATTGCCATCTATCATCAGGAGCCATATGTACCAGTGGACGAAGAGCTGGAGTTGGTGGATGCTTGTTCACATATTCTCGGTATCGCGATTGAGCGCCATAATTCGCAGGAGCACTTAAGATTGCTGGAAAGTGGAATTTCCCGGCTCAATGATATTGTTATGATTACAGAGTCGGCGTCGACTGATGATATGGGGCATCGCATCATATTCGTCAACGAGGCGTTCGAGCGAATCACCGGTTATAAGCATGAGGATGTCATAGGTAAATCTTCAAGTATTCTATATGGCAGGAATACGCAGAAAGAAGAGCTGGTGAAAATCAGCCAGTCACTTAAAGAGAGAATACCCGTTCATACAGAAGTAATTCATTATAAAAAATCAGGTGAGGAAATCTGGCTAGAACTGGATATTGTTCCAATCAGCGATGAGGTCGGTCTCAATACGCATTGGGTGGCGGTGATGCGTGATATTACCCAACGCAAGCAAACCGAGATGAAAATCCAGCAGCTGGCGTTCTATGACTCTATGACCGGTTTGCCAAATCGCCAATTACTGATAGACAGGCTCAAGCAGCGCTTAGGCTCAAGCTCGCGCAGCCATCATTCCGGCGCAGTATTATTTATCGATCTTGATAATTTTAAATCACTGAACGACACGCATGGCCATGATGTAGGCGATATGCTGCTGGTAGAAGTGGCGCGGCGAATTGTGAAATGTGTGCGTGACAGTGATACCGTCGGGCGACTTGGCGGGGATGAGTTTGTTGTGATTATCAATGAGCTGGATGAAAATCTCCGCGACGCAGCGGTTCAAACCAGTACTGTATGTGAGAAGATTTTATTGAGTTTTAAAGAGTCATTCGTGCTCAATAGTTATATACACCATACCACACCAAGCATAGGTGTGACGCTGTTTAACCATGAAACGCCAACATCGGTAGATGAGCTGTTAAAACGTGCCGATTTAGCCATGTATAAAGCAAAGGATTCCGGCCGTAATACCTTCCGTTTCTTTGATCCGCAGATGGAAGCCCTAGTGCGTGAACGCGTTGCACTTGAGGCTGATTTGCATCTGGGCATACTTTATGAACAATTTGTACTGTATTTTCAGCCGCAGTTAAACCAGCAGCGGTGTATTGTTGGTGCAGAGGCCTTAATACGCTGGAATCACCCGCATCGGGGCTTGGTAATGCCGGGTTATTTTATACAGCTGGCAGAGGATTCCGGACTCATTTTGCAGATTGGTGATTGGGTGTTAGCCAGCGCGTGCAAACAGCTGCTGTTATGGGCCGAGAACCCGCATACTGCACATCTGGTGCTGTCGGTAAATGTAAGTCCGCGCCAGTATTTACAGCTAAATTTTGTTGATCAGGTCGTACAGTTGATCAATCGCACGGGTGTGGATCCTTCTAAGCTAAAGCTAGAGCTGACCGAGAGTATGCTGGTGGAAAATATTGAGGATATCATTGCCAAAATGACGGCGCTTAAAGCAATCGGTGTTGGCTTCTCTCTAGATGACTTTGGTACCGGTTATTCCTCGCTTTCCTATCTTAAGCGTCTTCCATTAGACCAACTGAAGATAGATCAGTCATTCGTACGAGATATTATGATCGATAGCAATGATGCCAGCATCGTGAATACGATTATTGCCTTAGGCCTAAGCTTGGGGCTGGAAGTGCTGGCCGAAGGGGTGGAAACCGAGGAGCAGATACAGTTGCTTCTAAGCCATGGTTGTCAGGCGTTTCAAGGCTATTTATTCAGCAAGCCAGTGCCGATTGATGACTTTGAGTTAATACTTGCAAGAGATAGCATTTAAAGTTCATGACAAACGGTAAATATCAAAATTTCCTTAAAGTTAAATAATTACTTTACCTGAATAGTTAACAGTGTTAAATTAACGACGTTAACTATTATAATTTCTGCCATGCCACCTAGAATAAGATCAGAGCAAGACCGTGAAAAATTGCGTGCCAGCATATTGGATGCGGCGCGTATGTTATTTGTTGAGCGCGGTATTGATGCGGTTTCCATGCGTGAAATTGCTAAAAAGATCAATTATTCAGCGACCACTTTATACAATCACTTCGCCGATAAAGAAGCCTTGCTACAGGCGGTATGTGATGAGGATTTTCTGAAGCTGGCAGGTGGTATGCATGAGATTATGCAATTGCCGGATCTGATTGCGCGTATTCAGGCTTTGGGTAAAGGCTACGCCATGTTTGCATTGGAGCACCCTAACCACTACCGCCTGATGTTCATGACACCACGTGTGCCCTGCAATCCTGATATTACTAAAATACAGCAGGGTAATACTGAGCAGGATGCTTATGCGCAGTTGAAGCATGTAGTGCAGGAGGTGTTTGAGGCGGGTTTGTTCAGGATAGATCTTGCTGACTCGGAGTTAATTGCGCAGACGATATGGGCGGGTATACATGGCGTGTGTTCCCTGCAAATCGCTCTGGGTCAGGAGGGCTGGATAAAATGGGCAGACATCGAAGCACGATTGGGATTGATGCAAAGCGCAATGCTGCAGGGGCTATTACGACAACCTGCTAGCATTAACTGAAAATCAAAAAATAAAAATGTGAATGAGTAACGTGCTATGAAAATCAGACTATTGTTAGCAGTATCTTTGGTTTTACTCGTTGGCTGCGACAAGCCTGCCGAGCCTGCTGCACCGCCGCGCCCTACCCTGACTATGGTCGTTGGAGATTCCAGTGCTTTAGATTCCATGGTGCTGGTGGGTGAAGTCAGGCCACGTTATGAGGCTAGCCAGAGTTTTAGAATCAGCGGCAAGATTATAGAGCGTAAGGTCGATGTGGGCACGCAGGTGAAAAAAGGCCAGCTGATTGCGCGGTTGGATGCTGCGGATGTTAATTTAAATGCTGCAGCAGCAATGGCTGATGTGCGTTCGGCTGAGGCCAGCCATGCGCTGGCTGTGGCGGAACTGGAGCGGCAGCGCCAGTTATTCACAAAGAAATTCATCTCAGCGTCAGCGCTGGATATCCGTGAGGCGGAACTGAAAACCTCAGCTGCCAGGCTAGCGCAGGTCAAGGCACAAGCCAATGTTTCAGGTAACCAGACACGTTATGCCAGCCTGCTTGCTGACCGTGACGGTGTTGTCACCATGATACGTGCCGAGCCCGGACAGGTTGTAGAGGTGGGTGAGGCAGTAGTGCAGATCGCAAATCTTAAAGAAACCGAAGTGCTGGTTGCAGTGCCGGAATCACGTATGGCTGAAGTCAAGCCAGGCACGCCGGTGACCATCAAAATGTGGGCTAACCCCAATAAAGCCTATGCCGGGCGTGTACGTGAAATTGCGCCGGCAGCAGATTCTGCAACGCGTGCTTTTAACGTAAGGGTCAGTGTGACCGATGCGGACGATCTGGTGAAGCTTGGTATGACCGCAGGGGTAAAATTCAAGCAGCAGCAGGCACAACAATCGCAGCAGTTGCTGATACCACTGGCTGCGCTGACTGAGCGCAACGGTAAAAAACTGGTATGGGTGATAGATGCAGAAAGTAAAGCGCAGCCACGCGAAGTGAGCGCAGGTGAGTTTTCGGAGCAGGGCGTCATGATCACCGGCGGTTTGCAGGCGGGTGAAAAAATCGCCATTGCCGGTGTGCATACTTTGGTTAAAGGGCAGCACGTTAAACCAGTGGTGAGTGCAGCACCATGAGCGAATTAAATGCTGCCGAGGAAAACAAGCTGCCGTTAAATGACGCAGGCGAGCGTTTTAATTTATCGAACTGGGCATTAAAACATCAGGCACTGGTGCTGTATTTTATGCTGGTGCTGCTGATTGCCGGTGCGCTTGCTTATACCAAACTAGGCCAGTCTGAAGATCCGCCGTTTACATTCAAGGTGATGCTGGTGCGCACCACTTGGCCGGGTGCCAGTGCGCAGGAAGTAGAGCAGCAGGTCACCGACAAGCTGGAAAAGAAAATTCAGGAAGTACCGCACCTTGATTATTCCAGCAGTTATTCGCGACCCGGTGAGTCGATGATTTTTATCGTGGCGAAAGACGATACATTTTCAGAAGACATCCCCGAGGTCTGGTATCAGGTACGTAAAAAGGTAGGCGATATTCGCCATACCCTGCCGCAAGGCATCGAAAGCCTGACATTCAATGATGAGTTCAGCGATGTGTACGGCACCATGTATGCGCTCACTGGCGATGGTTTTGATAACGCAGCATTGAAGAAACAGGCAGAACTGATCCGCTCAGAACTTCTGAAAATAAAAGACGTGGCTAAAGTTGAGTTCTTTGGCGAGCAAAAGCAGCGTATTTTTATTGAAGTATCCAATGCCAAGCTAGCCACTTTGGGTATCAGCGCCAATACGCTGGTCAGCTTATTGCAGACGCAGAATGCAGTGGTCAAAAGCGGTAGCTATGACTCGAGTGCCGAGCATATCCGCATTGCTGTATCCGGGCGCTATGACACGCTGGAAGACCTGCGCAATATTCGCCTGCGCGCCAATCAGCAGGATTTTCGCCTGAATGATGTAGCGCGTGTGTACCGCGGCTATGAAGATCCGCCGCGCAGCACTATCCGTTTTGAAGGGCAGCACACATTGCTGCTGGGCGTGAGCATGAAAGATGGCGGCGATGTGATTGCACTGGGTCGCGCCTTGGATGAGGTCACGGCTCGGGTCAAACAGCAACTGCTGGTTGGGCTGGAGCTGCATAGTGTAACTTCGCAGCCAAAAATCGTAGCGAACTCAGTCAATGATTTTGTAAAGTCACTCGCTGAAGCGCTGATTATTGTGCTCGGTGTGAGTTTGCTTTCCTTGGGCTGGCGCAGCGGCATTGTGGTAGCGATCACGATTCCGGTGGTGCTGGCTGCCACGTTTCTGGTAATGAACCTGCTGGATATCGGCTTGCATAAAATTTCGCTAGGGGCATTGATATTGGCTCTGGGCTTGCTGGTAGATGATGCGATTATCGCGGTGGAAATGATGGCTTCTAAAATGGAGCAAGGCTGGGATCGGGTTAAAGCTGCGTCTTTTGCCTACACCTCAACTGCGATGCCTATGCTAACCGGCACGCTGGTGACGGTGGCAGGGTTTTTACCGATTGCTACCGCTGCGTCATCCACAGGTGAATATACACGTTCCATTTTTCAGGTGTCTGCCATTGCACTGGTGATCTCATGGTTTGCTGCAGTGATATTTGTGCCGTACTTGGGCTACCATTTGCTGCCGGACTACCTCAACGCGCCGACAAATAAACCTTCAAGATTAAAGGCTTGGCTGTTCAGGCGATTCGGCGCGACACAGCAAAAACTGCAGGAAAACAGCACTGAGCACCACCATCACGATATTTATAATACGGCGTTCTACCGTACATTTCGCACTGTGGTGACTGCCTGCGTGCGCTACCGCAAAACCGTGATTGCCGTGACTTTGGCTTTATTCGTGATTTCTATTGCGGGTTTTGGCAAGGTGCAGCAGCAGTTCTTCCCTGATTCAACGCGGCTGGAACTGATTGTGGACTTACGCATGACGGAAGGTGCCTCATATGCCGCAACTAATGCCGAGGCACAGAAGCTTGAAAAATGGTTACAACAGTGGAATGCAAAAAATCAGGGCATAGAAAACTTTGTCGCCTATATCGGCACTGGTGGTCCGCGCTTTTATCTGCCACTCGATATTCAACTGCCGCATCGCGGTTTTGGGCAGTTCGTGATTCTGAGTACATCCTTGCAGGCGCGCGAGGATTTACGCAGTAATTTGATGGATTTGTTCGCAAATGATTTTCCGGCATTGCGCGCTTCTGTGTTGCGCCTCGAAAATGGCCCGCCGGTTGGTTTCCCGGTGCAATTCAGGGTGTCCGGCACCAATATTCCGCTGATTCGTGATATTTCGCATCAGATTGCCGACATCATGCGCGAAAATAAAAATCTGGTGAATGTGCAGCTGGGATGGGAAGAGCCGACTAAAGTCATTCATGTGGAAGTCGATCAGGCTAAAGCACGACTGTTGGGCGTGAGTTCTGTTGATGTAGCGAATATCATCAGCGGTGCAATGAATGAGTTATACATTACCGAATTCAGGGAAGGTAACGAGCGTATTGATCTGGTAGCGCGCGGCACCGAAATAGAACGTACCCACTTGTCGCATTTGGCTGATTTAACCATGAATACGCCATCCGGTGCGAGTGTACCAATATCGCAATTTGCAACGATTACGTCTGACTTTGAAGAAGGCGTAATCTGGCGTCGCGACCGTGAACCATCGATTACCGTACGTGCAAACCTGCAGGGCAGTTTACAGGCACCGGTGGTATCACAGCAGATAGAAGATAAGTTGGGTGCAATCAAAGCCAGTCTGCCACTGGGCGTAACGCTGGAAACCGGCGGCGCGGTTGAAGAGTCAGCCAAAGGCGGCGCATCAGTGGCCGCTGGCGTACCTTTGTTCCTGATTGCGGTGCTGACGATACTCATGGTGCAGCTGCAGAGTTTCTCACGCGTATTTTTAGTGCTGCTGACTGCACCTCTAGGTTTAATCGGTGTCACACTCGCGTTGCTATTGTTTGATAAGCCTTTTGGTTTTGTGGCGATGCTGGGCACAATTGCATTGTCTGGCATGATTATGCGTAACTCGGTGATTCTGGTAGACCAGATTGATCAGGATAAAGCTTCAGGCATGCCGGAGTGGCAGGCTGTTGTTGAGTCTACGATTCGTCGCTTCCGGCCCATTGTGCTGACAGCCGCTGCGGCAATACTGGCAATGATTCCGCTCACTAGAAGCGTGTTTTTCGGCCCAATGGCGGTGGCGATTATGGGCGGTTTGGCAATCGCAACATTGTTGACGGTGCTGTTCTTGCCGGCATTGTATGCGGCGTGGTTTAGAGTGAAAATGCCAGAGCAACCGATGCCGGTAGTTGCGTTATAATTATGCAAAGTAAAATCTATTAAGAGTGATGAAAATGACACAAACCGTAACACATGCAGTTAGCAACGCAGCCGCGGGATTTAACACCAGCGAAGCAAGATTTAACATGATAGAACAGCAGATTCGCACTTGGGATGTGCTAGACCCGGTCGTGCTCGCAGTTCTGGACAAAGTGCCGCGTGAGAATTTTGTGGCTGAGTCACAAAAAGGCTTAGCGTTTGCTGATATCGAATTGCCGATAGGCAATGGCCATAACATGCTGTCACCAAAAGTTGAAGGCCGCATTCTGCAGGCAGTTGGCGTTAAAAAAACAGACAAAGTATTGCTGGTCGGTACCGGCAGCGGTTATTTAACAGCTTTATTGGCAACGCTGGCCGATCATGTGCATGCGGTGGAAATTCATCCTGAGTTGTCAGCAACGGCGCAGGCACGTTTGCAAAAACAGAATATACACAATGTGACTTTGCATGTGGCAGATGCTGCGAACGGATATGCGTCAGAAGCGCCTTATGATGTGATTATATTCACAGGCTCACTGCCGTTACGTCCGCTTGCTGCTGAAAAAATGCTCAATGTCGGCGGCCGCTTATTTGCTGTAATCGGTGAAATGCCGATTATGGAAGCCACCTTGACGCAGCGTGTCAGTGAAGATGCATTCCGTCATGAAGCAATTTTCGAAACTTGCCTGCCGCCGCTTGATAACGCGCCACAGGCTGCAAAATTCGAGTTCTGATTTAATTATGCTTAAACATCTAGCCACATCTATCACGTTATTGCTGGCACTGAACACGCAGGTGCAGGCGGATGAAAGCGCATATTCTTTAATTGATATCTACCAGCAGGCACTGTCGCATGACCCTACACTGGCGTCAGCGTTAAGCGCTAACCAGGCTGCGCAGGAAATTATCGAGCAGGGCAAAGCCTTATATCGGCCATCGGTTAATTTCAGTGCCGATGCCAACAAACTTTCTACCGACATTCGTTATATAGGTAGAGATTTGCCACCTGCAAGTTCAAATTTTGAAACCTATAAATACGGCGTTGATGTCAGGCAGCCAATTTATAGAAAACAAAATCTGGTGCAAATGGACCAAAGCAAAACGCAGGTGAGCCAGGCGGATAAGCAGCTGCATTTGAGCCAGCAGCAGCTGATTTTGCGCGTGACGCAAGCGTATTTTGATGTGCTGATTGCGCAGGATAAAATCGACCTGATTGCTGCACAAAAGTTAGCGATATTGAGCCAACTTGAGCAGGCAAAGGCAAACTTTGAAGTAGGCACTTCTACGATTACCGATGTGAATGAATCACAAGCACGTTTTGACTTAGTGCTGGCTCAGGAAATCGCCAATATCAATGAACTGAAGATTGCAAAGCACGCTATACAGTCTCTTACCGGAAAACCCCCACAAAAACTGGCAACAGTAAAAGCTGACCTTAAAACCGCGCAGCTGGAGCAAGCCATGGACAAGTGGCTCGAAGTTGCTACGATTAATAATCTTAATATCCAGATTCAGCAGGATGCAGCCAAATTTGCAGAGCAGGAAGTAGAACGCTTGAATGCGGCGCATTTGCCAACACTGGATGCGGTAGCAAGTTACACTGATAGCTACGCCAATGGCAGTGCTTCGGCTTTTGGCTCCGGTAATGATCTGCAGACTGCAGTCATCGGTCTGCAATTGCAAATCCCTATCTATCAGGGTGGTGCAACCAGTTCGCGTGTGCGTCAGGCGGTGTTGAATCATCAAAAAGCACAAGATGATGTGAATATTGCGCGAAGCAGCACCGAGCTGGAAACGCAGCGTGCCTACCTGAATTTAAGTACCAGCATTGCGCAGGTAAAAGCCTTTGAACAGGCGCTGATTTCAAGCCAGTCTCAGGTGGATTCAACCAAGCTGGGTTATGAGGTCGGCGTGCGTACCAGTGTTGATGTACTCAATGCAGAACAGCAGTATTTCCTCGCTAAACGTGATTTGCTGCAATCGCGCTACAACTATCTGGTCAATATCATTCGTCTGAAATCGATTTCGGGTGTGGTGGCAGAAGCTGATCTTGCAGATATTAACCAGCAACTGGTGCTCGCAGTCGGCCGGCAATAAACGAGACAGAAACATATGAATGCACCTCTTAAAGCAGACGCAACCCTTAGCCAGTTTGTGATCATAGATGTGCAAGGTCGTCTGGCAACGGTGATGCCCGCAGATGCGATGCAGGCCGTGCTAAAAAACTGCGGCATACTTGCCCAAACTGCTCAATTGCTTGATGTGGCTATGATCGTGACCGAGCAGTATCCTAAAGGCCTGGGACATACCGTTCCGGAGTTATCAGCCTTGATAACGAATATACACCCGGTCGAAAAAACTGTATTTTCTTGCTTGGCTGAATCCAAATTCACGCGTCAGCTTACCCGTGATCATTCGCAGATTATTCTCTCCGGCATGGAAGCGCATATCTGTATCCTGCAAACCGCATTAGATCTTATTGCAGCGGGCAAACAGGTCTTTATTGTTGAAGATGCCGTGATCTCACGTAATCCTGCCAATAAGGCTAATGCACTGGTCAGAATGCGTGATGCTGGCTGTGTGATTACCAATACCGAATCTGTTGTGTTTGAGTGGCTGGGGGCGGCTGAGGGTGAAGTGTTCAAGACAGTCAGTAAACTCATTCGCTAGCGTATTGTATTCAGGTGCATCGCCATGCGCATGACTTGGACCAGACTCTTATTTATTTTCCTGATAGCTTACGGTGCGTTTCATTATCTTACGCAGCGTGAAATCGAGCATGCCCCTGGTGTGCTGGTGGCAGAAGGGCCTTATCAGGGCAGCGCAGGCGCTGCTGTAGAGCAAACAATCAACGGTTTTCAGATCACGCCTCTGGCAACGTTCAGTATTCGAGCACGAGTACTTGCCAGTGAAGGTTATTACTTCGGGCGTGAGGCAGATCTATCACCGGTCGATTTAGCATTGGGCTGGGGGCGTATGTCGGATGAAGATGTACTCAAAGACATTAGTATCAGCCAGAGCAGTCGTTTTTATTACTGGCGTGTAAATCACTTTCCAATCCCGCGTGAAGAAATTCAATCACATAGCGCTAATATGCATATGATTCCGGTAGATGCTAAGGTTAAAAAGTCCCTGCAAAATATCAGAGTAGGTAATGTGGTGCACATACAAGGATATTTAGTTGAAGCTAAAGCAGCTGAAGGCTGGCGCTGGAAAAGCTCACTCACGCGCGAGGATACCGGTAGAGGGGCGTGCGAGCTGGTGCTGGTACAAAGTGTGGAAGTTTTATAGTACTTAGAGACAAATAGCGTTTACAGGTATTGTTGCAGCAAACTTAGCGTGCGCTCTGTAGCGCCACGGCTTTCATTGCTAAAGCGCAATGCAGCAGCACGCATGGTATTTTGTTTACCGGCGTCGGCAAATAACGTTTGTAAATGCCGTGCTAAATCGCTGCTGTCTTGTACGCGTAGCGCAGCACCGGCAGCAATCGCCATTTCTGTAACCTGCTCAAAATTGAAAGTATGCGGCCCGATCAGCACCGGTTTACCCATGCTGCAAGCTTCAATCAGGTTTTGACCGCCCAGCGGTAGCAGGCTACCGCCTATGAAAGCCACATCGCAGCAGGCATAGTAAGTAAACATTTCACCCATGGAATCACCGAGCACAAAAGATGTCTGCGGGTTCACATTTGAATCATTTGTAAGCGATGAGCGACTGACAAAACCGGATGTCTTTTTCTTAAGTAGTTCCGCCACTACTTCAAATCGCTGCGGGTGACGCGGTACGATAATTGTAAGCAGATTCTGAATGTTGGCTTTTGCAACTGCATCAAGAATGAGTTCTTCTTCACTGTCTCTTGTGCTGGCGGCCAGAAAGACCGGCCGTTGATTGCCAAGTACATTTCTTAATAGCTGCCCTTTTTCCGCAGCATCGTCTTGTGGCGCCACATCAAATTTTATATTGCCGATGATGCTGATGTTATTTGCACCCAAATTCTGCAAACGTGCTGCATCTTGAGCTGTTTGTGCGGCAACAGCAGTTAAACCTTGCAGGCCTAGCTGTGCAACTTCCCCCAACTTGTGATAACCCTGAGCAGACTTCTCTGACAAACGCGCGTTCACAAGTAACAGCGGTGTTTTACGTTGCTGGCAGCTGGCGATTAAATTAAACCATAGTTCAGTCTCCATAAGCACGCCGATCACCGGTTTAAAGTGCCTTAAAAATCGGTTAACCGCAAACGGCAGGTCGTAAGGCAGGTAGGCTCTGGCTACACTGCTGCCAAACAATTGCTCGCTGGTAGCGCGGCCAGTGGGAGTAGTATGTGTGAGTAGAATTTGATGGTTAGGATGCTGCGCCAGTAAGCTTTTGATCAGAGGCTCAGCTGCGCGTGTTTCACCTACTGATACGCAATGCAGCCAGATTACAGGTTTATGTGGTTTGAGCTTGTAGAATCCATAGCGCTCTTGCCAATGTGCCAGATACTCTGGTTGTTTTCTTGCGCGCCATAGCAATTTAAGCGGCGTGAACGGCAGCAGCAGATAAAGCAGGAATGTATAAATGTTACGAGACATGCTGCCATTTTCGCACATATTATTTTAGGCTGAACAGCTGATTTTATTTGGCAGGGTTACTTAGGGATTATTCACCATTATGCGCATAATCAACCCCAGTGCGGCATAGCATAAAAGCAAGGAAAAATTAACATTATTTAACAAAAATAAGTTTAAAAAATACCTTGACCTACCACTACTAAATGATTAAATTGCTAAAAAAACACAATATGTTGTGGTTAAGCAGAAGTTTGTATCGCAAGAGAGTTATCGCTTAACCCTGCAGTGCTTTACTTATGTAACTGTTAATAATACAGGTCGAAGTCATTGTTTATTCATGATTTCGGGTCAATCAAAAAGGGGTTAATCCATGCTAAAAGCCGTTGATACTGCCAAGAATTCAAGTGCAGATGTTGAAAAAGAAATACCAATCCAACCGGTCTCACTTGATATCTGGGATAAAAAGTATCGCCTGAAATCAAAGCAAGGCGACAACGTTGATGCAGACATGGATGCTTCATATTCGCGTGTTGCACGTGCATTGGCTGATGTAGAAACCACCGAAGAAAAACGTGCCGAGTGGCATGAGAAATTCTTATGGGCGTTGCGTCGCGGTGCAATTCCAGCTGGCCGTATTACCTCTAACGCGGGTGCTTTGGAACATAAACCTGCTACTTCAACCATTAACTGTACAGTATCCGGTGTGATCTCTGACAGCATGGATGACATCTTGGGCAAGGTGCATGAAGCTGGCTTAACCTTAAAAGCGGGTTGCGGTATCGGTTATGAGTTCTCTACCCTGCGTCCAAAAGGTGCGTTTGTAGCCGGTGCCGGTGCTTACACCAGTGGCCCGTTATCTTTCATGGATATCTACGACAAAATGTGTTTTACCGTATCCAGCGCCGGTGGACGCCGCGGTGCACAAATGGCAACGTTTGATATTTCACATCCGGATGTTACTGATTTCATTAAAGCCAAGCGTGAAAATGGCCGTTTGCGTCAGTTCAACCTGTCATGCCTGATCACTAAAGAATTCATGGAAGCGGTAAAAGCCGATGCCGAGTGGAAACTGGCGTTCCCGGTAACAGAAAAAGAAGCCATCATTGATAACCTGAATGTGAATGATGACAGCCAGGTAGTATGGCGTGAGTGGCCAATCAAAGGCAAATACCTGACTAAAACTGAAGGTAAAGATGCCGGTAAAGTAGCCTGCCGCGTGTATAAAACCATCAAAGCACGTCGTCTGTGGGATGTGATTATGTCCAGCACTTACGACTTTGCCGAGCCAGGTTTTATCCTGATCGACCGCGTGAACGAAATGAACAATAACTGGTTCTGCGAAAACATCCGCGCGACCAACCCATGTGGCGAACAGCCATTGCCACCTTACGGTGCTTGTCTGTTGGGCTCAATTAACCTGACTCGTTTTGTGAAAAAACCATTCACCGATGAAGCTTACTTCGATTGGAAAGAATATCGCGAAGTGGTCGCCATCTTCACGCGTATGCTCGATAACGTCGTCGAAATTAACGGCTTGCCGCTACAACAGCAACGTGACGAAATCATGCGTAAACGCCGTCACGGTATGGGTTATTTAGGTTTAGGTTCATCACTCACCATGATGAAACTGAAATATGGTGAAGAAGAGTCAATCAAATTCACTGAAGAAGTAACGCGTGTCATGGCAGAAGAAGGCTGGAATGTCGGCGTGCAGCTGGCCGAAGAAAAAGGCCCGGCACCAATCATGGATGAGAAATTTGAAGTGACTGCCGATATGCTGGCAAAACGCCCGGAAATGGCGGCAGACGGCATTAAAGTAGGCCAGAAGATTGCCGGTAAAGTGTTGCTGGGTAAATACAGCCGCTACATGCAGCAGTTCCCGGAAGGCCTGCGTAACCAGATCGCCACTAAAGGCGTACGCTTTACGCACCACAGCTCAATTGCGCCAACCGGCACCATTTCACTGTCACTGGCGAATAACGCAAGTAACGGTATTGAGCCAAGCTTTGCGCACCACTATGCACGTAACGTGATTCGTGAAGGTAAAAAATCAAAAGAGAAAGTCGACGTGTTCTCTTACGAGTTGCTGGCTTATCGTGAATTGATTAACCCGAATGCAATGCCATTCAGCGACAAACCTGAAGAGCAATTGCCGGATTACTTCCTGGATTCATCCACCATCATGGCAAAAGCGCATGTGGATATTCAGGCAGCGTCACAAAAATGGATTGACAGCTCGATTTCAAAAACCATTAACGTGCCTACCGATTATGATTTTGAAGACTTCAAAAACATCTATCTTTACGCTTATGACAAAGGCCTAAAAGGTTGCACTACATTCAGGTTCAATCCGGAAGCTTTCCAGGGCGTACTGGTAACAGAGAAAGATTTGGAAAACACCACCTACAAATTCACGCTGGAAGACGGCACTGAAATTGAAGCAAAAGGTAACGAAGAGATTGAGTACGACGGCGAAATGCATTCAGCTGCTAACTTGTATGATGCATTAAAAGAAGGCTATTACGGCAAATTTTGATCATCATTCCGACGCAAGTCGGAATCCAGTGTCTTTAACGTCGCTGGATTCCGTGTCGTAGCACGGAATGACATAGAATAATCCCCTCGCCCGGCGCGGGAGAGGGTAAGGAGAACAACATGGCAATTAAAATTGAAAAGAAAATCGTCGGCTACAACCTGGTGTCAGAAGAAGACAAAGCCAAAGCTGCTGAAGCTAAAGTTGCTGAAAATGCAAACAACGTTGTGCAACTCGGCGAGCCTTTAGGCCGTCCGGAAAAACTGGTGGGTAACACCTATAAAATTAAAACACCGGTGACCGAGCATGCACTCTACATCACGATTAACGACATCGTCATGAACGAAGGCACACCGCAAGAACACCGTCGCCCATTCGAAGTGTTTATCAACTCCAAAAACATGGAGCACTTTCAATGGATCGTAGCGCTGACACGCGTCATGTCAGCCGTGTTCCGCAAAGGCGGCGATGTAACGTTTTTGGTAGAAGAGCTTAAAAGCGTATTCGAACCAAGCGGCGGCTATTTCAAAAAAGGCGGCAGATTCGTACCTAGCTTGGTAGCTGAGATCGGTGAGGTCGTTGAGCAGCACCTGCAGGAAATCGGCATGCTGAAAAAACCGGGCTTGGATCAACATCAGCAAAAACTGGTAGAAGAGAAAAAAGCGGAATACTTTGAAAAACACGCAAAACCGGGTGAAGAAGTAAACGACGAAGGCTTCCCAAAAGGTGCACAGCTTTGTAAGAAGTGTAATACCAAAGCCAGCATTATTATGGATGGGTGCTTGACCTGCCTGAACTGCGGCGAAAGTAAATGCTCATGATACCTTGGAAGTGTAAACATTAATTAAAACCTTCTGATCTATAGTTAATAATTTTAATAGCAGTAGTTTTTAAAGCCGCATCAATTATTGATGCGGCTTTTTTTTAACTTAACAGTTAATTTACTTAGTGGTAATCTGTATCCATTAATACAACGATAACTGTAAATTATTTGACCTCTTCTACTCTTACCTATGCAGTTAATCGATTCCTAGATCAGTCTGGTAAAACTCGCTTTATAGTTACCAACCGAACGACGGGAAGACCTTCTATTTGTTTATCACTGTTTGAACATGACCAGATGATTTCGGGGAAGTCTCCTAATTCAACATCAAAATCATTATTTGAACTTGTTTACTTTTACACATGGGCAGAGTCAACGGGGCTTGATCTAGATATCATCTTATTAAATGGAACAGGTATATCTGATATACACATAAGACAATTTTCTCACTGGTTAAGAAACTATAAAACAAAGAGAGAAACAACACTTACCCCAAAGGCCTTCAATTCAATTATTACCCAGTGTGCGAGATTTTGTGTCTGGTGCGGAAAATGGGAAGCTAATCGACCATCTGGTCGTAATTCAGCAATTATTAACCATACTGCCGACCAGATAATCAGGAGTGGATGGCTGAGCAAATCCATTCGTGTTCGAAATAAAAAAGCAGCTCCTGATCTGACGGAAGAGGAAATATATCTTATTGAAAGGTTCCTTAGACCAGATGCTGCGATTGAACGTGGCATCAATCCGGAAGTTGCCTATAGAAACTATCTAATTTGGCATCTAGCGATCGAAATGGGGCTAAGAATCAGTGAGATACTAGCTTTGAGGCTTCAAGATTGCCCTCAGCATAATAAAAATTATGTCAGCGTGGTACGTATTGAAGAGCGTGGGTCAGCTCATTCTGACCCACGAGGTGCGTACGCACCAAGGCCAAAGACGTTATCTAGAGACCTTGGTTTTATAGTTGCAGATTCTCCACTTCCCCGCTTATTACAAGCATATATCTCAAAATATCGTTGTCGAAAAATGCAAGGAGGGGGAAGGCAGTTTTTACTAGAACATGATTTTTTGGTAGTAACACACAAAACTGCAGATCCTTTGTCAATCGCATCCGCAATGAGTATTGCCGATTCTATCGCAATGCAATCTGGAGTTGAAAATTTCCATTGGCACATTGCTAGGCATGCCTTTTTTAATCGAGCATATGCGGCTGTTGCTGCTAATAACTTATATTTTAATGATTTAGTTTACTTCGGCGGTTGGAGCGATGACAAAAGCTTAAACCTATACACGCAACGAGCTATTAGAAATAGAGCAATTCAAACTTTATCTATCTGGCAACAGGGTAATAAATGGGAGTCATTAACTAAATGAGATACGACGCTGAAACTGATCTATGGGTGAATTCAGATGGGATTTCATTTATTAAAAATGAATTTGATATTAATAATCCATGCTTTATTGAGTTGAATAATAATGTTTGGAAGGTTGGTTGGAAAGGTCAAGTTTATTCGATTAATTGGGGTGATGTCTCATTGCCGGATGATATTAAGACTCCAATTAAGGTTCAAGTTGAAGCAAAGTTTAGGTCAAGTAAAGTTGCTGCAACACACGTGGGAGAGATCGCACTTCTGATGCACCGTCTATCTAAGTTTTGGCCAAAGCAATGTGACACATTTCAAAAGTTTGGATTAAAAGAGTTCGCTTCTATTTGGGACGAACTTCCATCTCATAACCGATCAACATTTAGACAAATTGTTACTGAACTAGTCCATTCAGGGAAAGACCTCATTGATAGCAATGTAGCCACTCGTATTAGTAAGTGGAAGGCCAGATCGAACGTTAAAACATTACGTTATGTTCTAGACTGGCATCCTGAGCTTGGAGCCTTAACTTCAGCTGAACTGGAGTTATTTAGATCAAGGATATCTAAGAGGCCTAATGAGATTGAGTCGGACAAGGAACATGCAGTTAGACTTCTATGTTGGACCTTGTTAGAACAATTAAAGAGGACTGAGCAATTACTTTCAATAAAGGCTGATGGGCTTACATCTATAGTAAACAATGGCATTACTGAGTATTTCCTTGAGGTGCCTAAATCAAAATCTCAATCTGGTTTACCGCCTGACTTATGTTCTGTCTCAGAGCCATTGGCGAAAGAGTTTAATACATTTAGTAATCGACCCAAAATAATGCAACTTCAACAAAAATACAATCGACTGATTGTATGGGATACACCAATGGTGGAGCTTGCTGACCAAATTTCTTCTCCTAAAGCCAGCTCTACTGTCAGAGAGTTTGTGAATCGATTAAATATTATTAGTCCAAGAACCAAGAAAACTCTTCATGTAACTCCATACCGTTTGCGTCATTCAGGAGCCACTCGTATGGCTGCGCAAGGTGTTTCTAGAGAGGTTATCATGCAAATTTTAGAACATGATGACATAACTTCAGCCCAGTCTTATATTGATGCAATTGGATCCGATCTTGTGCCTGAAATTGAAAAAGCCGATCGCAAATTGGGAGACTTGTTTAAAGAACTGAATGATATTTTTTTTAAGGGAAAAGTTGTCTCTGTGCTAGGAAAGGCCAAGGTTTTTATCCCAATATTTAATGCAAACCCTATGCCTGTAGGCTCCTGTGGCAAAGATACTATCTTGCAAGGTGAATGTAAAAAACAGCCTTTTGTAGCGTGCTATAACGGATGTGCACACTTTTTGGCATGGACAGCTGCAGATCACACCAAGGCGCTTACTTATGTGGAAAAAGAGCTAGAGCGCTGGAGTAAAGCGGAAGGACATAATGCTCGTAGCAAAGCCATCAAGGATTTCGAACAACTTCATCATGCAATCAATGAAGTAATCCATCAGGTTGAAAGGAGTTCTTTAGATGTTGATGCCTGATTTATATAAGTGGATGTCTGAAAGTGAAACTGGCGCCCAGTTTGCCGAGATGCTTCCAGTATTCATGGCTGAATTACCAGCTGGCGTTGATTTTAATAGCGACATCTGGGACCTTTTAGTTTGGGTAAGGCGAAAGGGTAACCGAAAATCCAGCAATGTTATTTTTGAGCAATATCAAAATGTTGAATTAAAACTTCTTGTTAAGATATTTATCCTTTATAAACGTGAAACAAAGAAAATTGATCGTGGATTTGCTGAAGCACTAACAAGAAGTTTGGTTGTCCTTGACCATATTCTTGGACCTGCTAGATCTGCTCTAAAATTAACTAATGAAGATTTTATTGAGGCCCAGTCTTGGGTTGAGCGGAATCATTTAAAAGGGGCCCCAGCTAGAATATCAAATAGCCTCCAAGCTTTTGGATATTGGTTAAGTGAATTTTTTGGTTTTAGAATTACATACAAGTCCTCACTAAAATCCCATTACTACCATGGTAGAAAAGCAAATCAAACAGATCGCGACCAAAAGCTAATTCCGACGGATATACTTCGCGATTTGGTGGCGGCAGTCTCTCGGGATGATCTAATTCTTAAAGATAGATTCTTCCTGTCAGCCTTAGTCTTAAACATTGCCTGTGGATTCAGAATTAATGAACTGACTACGATGCCTGTTGATTGCCTTATTGAAGAAGAGGGGCAGACAGGGGTGCGTTATTACCCTGAAAAATCAGGTAAATTGGGTGTTCGTTGGATTCCATCAAGTATTGTGCCTACGGTAACGAAGGTCATTGAATTTATCACTGAGCTGACTGAGTCAGGCAGAGAGTTGGTGCGTGCAGTATCCAAGGATGGGGATTCTTACCGATGGAGGGACATTCTTGCTGACAAGGAAGCTTCTAGATATTTTATTGCCATGATGGCACACAACTGGACATCCAAGCCTGAGAATAATCTTTTCAATCTATCAGGAGCCTGGTATGAAAAGAAAAAGACATATATTGATGTTTTGGGCGAGCTTAGTAGCAATAATGGTAATCGAAGTGCGGTATCTAGAAAGCTGGGAATAGACCGCAATACTCTTTACAGCATGGAGTTGCAACAATTAGCAGTTAATGCGGGAAAATTACCGCCATCTAAGAAATCAAATGCTGAGAGAACCTCATGGGACACTGACAGTCGGGTGATTTCCATGGATCGCGTTATAAAAAAAATAGGCATTCAACTTAAAGAAGATAAGCGAAGCTGGTTGCGTGACATTATAGAAAATGCTCAAAATTGCCAACTTACCGGAAACTCATACCCTAGGCCGAAGCTTAGACTAGATTTAGATTCAGAGTATATTTTAAAAGACTACGTTCCTCTAATCGTAGATAAAGATGGAAAACCTATACTTGAAGCCAAGGATGCCTTGTTTGTCCTAAAAAAATACTCTTTATCCAGCGCTCGTGGAACCAAATCAGATGAAATAAGTTATGTCTGCGACAATCAGTTTGCAAGGTGGTTGAGCGGGGAAAAGCGATCACTTGGAACAAAAAATAATGAAGACTCCTGTTTCAGTAGGCTTGGCATAATAGATCCAAGATCAGATGAAGTTGCAACCTTTGATTGGCATGATATACGCCACTGGTTAAATACAATGTATCAAAAAGGTGGGTTGTCTGAAGATCAGATAGCGCTAATTTTTGGACGCAAAGCCTCGTCAAATCACATTTATGACCAAACTGACATGGATACTAGAATAAGTAGACTAAAGGAAAGCGTTCGTAAAGGACAGGTATTTGGTCATATGGCTTCAACTTACAGTAGACTCGCAGAACATTCAAGAGATGATGCGGAACGCTATCTAGCGGCGCGAACTATCATGGTTAATCCAATGCCCCATGGTTTGTGTTCCAACAACTGGAGTGCTGCGCCTTGTCCTCATCATCTTGGCTGTTTTGCAGGTAATCATGAACAAAGCAATGGTGTTTGCGAGCACCTTGAGGTTGAGCCCGATGATTTCGAGTCAATTAAGGAAATTGAGCGTATAAACCGAGAGGCGGCAATTGCTAAGATTGTTATTCCAGCCGAGTCTCCACAGCATACTCATTTTATTCGTGTTGAGCAAAACACAAATGACTTGCTTGGCGCGCTTATACAATCAAAGGAGTCTATTGAATGACTAGGGTATTGCGAGGTGATGCGCTTAAAGAGGCTGTAAGGATTGCAATTAAACAGCTTGTTAAAGATGCCAAGCAGTCTGGTAGCGCTAAAATAAACCTTAGTTCAGTAGCTAAAGTTGTTGGTACTTCTCGTCAATCTCTCTATAAAATGTCTGATTTTATTGAAGAGTGTATATCTGAAGCAAAATTTGAGAGAAGGCAGGCTAGTGGTAGTGTTGAGCGAAAAAAACTAGATGATAAGGTAAGAAGATTAGAAGCAACTATTGAAGACCTTTCAAAAGAACTACTAAGTTTGCGACAAAACCATCTGGAAATTTATCGGCGACTGTACGCTAATTCTAGTGATTTGGCTTCATTGATTAAACCAGTTTTAATCAATCAATCTTATGATGGCAAAAAATGCATATTATGTGGGTCTGAGATTGATCGGATGCTGAGAAAAAATAAGGTTGTGAACCTAAATAAAGATGATTAGATTGATGATGCGATAGTTATAGCTTATAAAATGTGTAATAAATTTTGGAAATAAAAATAATGATAATAAATCCTAATCTGTCTTCATTCATTTGGTCTGTCGCAGATCTGCTGCGTGGAGATTATAAACAATCAGAATACGGCAAGGTTATCCTGCCATTCACAGTTCTGCGTCGATTGGATTGCGTACTCGAACCAACTAAAGAAGCTGTGCTGCAGGAGAAGGCTGCTAGAGAGCGGGCTGGCCTGAATCCTGAGCCTTTCCTATTGCGCAAATCCGGACAGTTCTTCTATAACACGTCACCACTTGATCTTAAGAAATTGATGGGTGATCAAGATCACATCGGTGAAAATCTGCGGGCGTATATGCAGGCATTCTCACCTGAGGTGCGTGATATTTTCGAGAGCTTCGAGTTTCATACGCAGATTGATAAGTTGGCTAAAGCCGGTCTTCTATATATGGTGACAGAGAAGTTCGCCAATATAGATCTTCACCCAGACGTGGTGAGCAACGCTGAAATGGGTGCGGTGTTTGAAGAGTTGATTCGTAAGTTTGCAGAAATATCTAATGAGACCGCCGGTGAGCACTTCACACCACGTGAAGTGATTCGATTAATGGTGAATCTACTATTCATTGAAGATGATCAAGTGCTCACCAAGCCTGGCGTGGTACGTTCAATGTACGATCCTACAGCCGGCACTGGTGGCATGCTAAGTGTGGCAGAAGAGCACTTAGCGAGTCTTAATCCTGACGCACGTCTAGTAATGCACGGCCAAGAGCTTAACCCTGAGTCATATGCAATCTGTAAGGCGGATATGCTGATTAAGGGACAAGATGTAAGTAATATCATTTTTGGAAACACATTATCTAATGATGGGATGATGGGTAAAGATTTCGACTATATGCTTTCTAATCCACCATTCGGCGTGGAGTGGAAGAAGATCGAAAAAGAGATTCGCCAAGAGGCTGAACAAAAAGGTTTTAATGGGCGATTTGGTCCAGGTCTGCCACGTGTAAGTGATGGCTCTTTGTTATTCTTATTGCATTTAGTTTCAAAAATGCGCCCTGCCGTTGATGGAGGCAGTCGTTTTGGAATTGTACTTAATGGATCACCATTGTTCACTGGCGGAGCAGGATCTGGCGAGAGCGAGATTCGCCGCTACATGCTGGAGAATGATCTGGTCGAGGCTATCATCGGCCTGCCTACCGACATGTTCTACAATACTGGCATCAGTACGTATATCTGGATTGTCAGCAACCGTAAGCCCGCTGACCGCAAAGGTAAGCTGCAACTGATTGACGCCAGCAGCTTCTGGCAGAAGATGAGGAAGAGCCTCGGCAGTAAACGCAAAGAACTTAGCCCAGAGCACATTAGTGACATTACGCGCCTGTTTGGTGAGTTTCAAGAGTTATCGCGTGATGGGGTCCCAATTAGTCGCATTTTCAATAATGAAGACTTCGGATACAACACCATCACGGTAGAACGTCCAGAGCTTGACGATGCAGGTAAGCCTTTAATCAGTACAAAGGGAAAAGGCAAAGGTAAGCCAGTACCAAACGCCAGCCTTCGTGATACTGAAAATGTACCTCTCTCTGAGGATGTGGAAACTTACTTCAAAAGCGAAGTCCTGCCTCATGCGCCTGATGCGTGGATAGATCACGACAAGACCAAGATCGGCTACGAAATCCCCTTTAACCGCCACTTCTACGTCTTCAAGCCACCGCGTCCATTAGCCGAAATTGATGCCGAGCTGAAGGGTGTTACTGACCGCATTCTGATCATGATTAATGGGCTTACAGCATGAGTTTTCCTCGATATTCGAGTTATAAGGACAGCGGTGTGGAATGGCTAGGAGAGGTGCCTAAGCATTGGGAGGTGTTGCCTTTATACCGCTCTGTTGTCGAGCGAGCCGAGTCGAACAAGGGTATGTCAGAGGACAACCTTCTCTCGCTTAGTTACGGGCGCATCGTTAAAAAAGACATTACCTCTAACGATGGACTACTCCCGGATTCATTCGAAACCTACCAGATAGTTAGGCCAGGTGACATCGTATTTCGACTCACAGACCTTCAGAACGACAAGCGTAGCCTGCGTTCTGCACTTGTTGATGAAACTGGAATCATAACTTCTGCCTACCTCGCTGTGACACCACTTGGCACAAGCTCTGACTATATGAGCTATTTGTTCCGGTCATACGACACGACCAAGGTTTTTTACTCAATGGGTGGTGGGCTGAGGCAATCCATGAAGTTTACTGATCTTAAGCGGATGCCTACGCTAATGCCCACTCTCCCTGAGCAAACTCAAATTGCAGCTTTCCTCGACCGCGAGACGGCAAAGATTGATGAGCTTGTTGAAGAGCAACGACGGTTGATGGAGCTACTGAAAGAAAAGCGTCAAGCAATCATTTCCCACACGGTAACCAAAGGCCTAGACCCCCATGTGCCCATGAAACATTCTGGCATTGAAGGGAACATTGATATACCCGATAACTGGGAGATGTTATATGTTGGGCGACTCATTGATAAGGCTGAGTTGGGCGAAAATTATACGTCAGCTGAAGGCAACGAAGGTGTACCTGTAATTAAAATGGGCAATCTCGACCGAGGTTTTGTTAAACTCGATAAAGTTGAATATTTGATTGAGGATGAAATTGTCAGCGAATCAATGGTACTGAAAGAAGGTGATTTTTTATTCAATACTAGAAATAGCTTAGACCTCGTCGGAAAAGTTGCCATTTGGCGAGGAGAGCTTTCCCGGGCTACATACAACTCAAATATTCTGAGGATTACCTTTAACTCACAGAAGGTGGCAACGTCGGCGTATATGAACTATTTTTTTAATTCTGATCTCGGCCTTTCGCAGTTAAGATCGTTAGCCAAAGGAACAACGAGCGTAGCAGCAGTTTACTGGAAGGATCTTACATCTTTTAGAGTATTACTGCCGCCCTCTGCCGAGCAACAAGAAATAGTTACTCTTCTGGACAACTCATGTGCTCAGTTTGACCGGCTTATCGCAGAAACCCAGTGTGCAATCGACCTTCTACAAGAACGCCGCACCGCGCTAATATCTGCCGCCGTAACTGGCAAGATTGATGTCCGTAATGTGCCTTCTAAGGATCATGTATGAGTATAGAAAGCCTATGCTCTGAGATTGATTTATCTTTGGCAGGTATCAATGTTGACAGGAGTGTAGGTTACGCTGCTCTTAATGACTTTGTTCGGGTACTCCATGAAGTTTTCACTAAGTCTGGACGTGATCAATTGGATCTTCTTTCTCAAGTCCAAACAACACTGGGTTCTGCTTCGTCACATCATCTGGCAAGGGTAATCAATGCGCATCATTTTTATCCACTTAGGAGTTACCCTGAGAATAAGTGTTGTCCTCTTCTTGATCAAGTAATCAAGATTTGTAATGAACGTGGAATGGATTTAAATGATGGCAGGTCATTATTCTCTCATCTACTAAAGGTATTTGATGAAGAACGTTTTGAGGAGGGAAAGTGCAGCTCTATATTATTACTGGCTTATTATAGTGTTGGATCTGAGGCTGCATATCATATAGGTGGATTATATGCCGGTGATGATGCTCAAATGATTTCAGATGAGATTGAGTATCTTGATCGCAGGTTAAAACGATTTAGAACTTATATTGATCGTTGGGACATGGAGCTTGCATGGGACAGGGAAGATGAGATATGAGTTTACACAAAGAAATAAGCTTCGAATCAGAGATTTGTCAGTATCTGTCTGAGCATGGATGGCAATACTCTCAGAACGATACTGGGTATGATCGTGCACGGGCGTTATTCCCTTCAGACGTGGTTGCATGGGTAAAGCATACGCAACCAAAGGCCTGGGATACCTTGACCAAGAATCACGGAGCTAAGGCAGAAGAAACGCTTATTGCCCGTTTGCGCGATCAGATTGATCAACGCGGCACCTTGGATGTATTCCGAAATGGTATTGAATTGCTTGGGCTACGCACACCACTCAAACTTGCAGAGTTCAAGCCAGCGCTGGCAATCAACCCCGACATTATCGAGCGTTATAACGCCAATATCCTACGCGTAGTTCGCCAGGTGCATTATTCATTACATAATGAAAATAGCATTGATCTTGTGTTGTTTCTTAACGGTGTACCAGTAGCGACGGTAGAACTTAAAACCGATTTCACTCAGAGTATCAATGACGCTATAGATCAATATCGCTTTGATCGACATCCTAAGCCAAAGGGAGAACCAGCGGAGCCTTTGTTGTCCTTTCCTAATGGCGCATTAGTGCACTTCGCAGTCAGTAACGTTGAAGTTCATATGGTCACCAAATTGTTAGGGCCTGTGACACAGTTCTTGCCATTTAATCTCGGTGATAACGGAGCTTCTGGAAACCCTGTAAATCCAACTGGCGGTCATCGTACGGCATACCTATGGGAGCAGGTATGGGAACGTGAGGGATGGTTAGAGATTTTAGGGCGATACATGATTGCTCAGCGCAATCCAAAGAAAATTATTGAAAAGATCATTTTTCCGCGATATCACCAGTTGGATGTGACGCGTAAGCTACAGGGCGCTGTTCTGCACGATGACCCAGGCGGAAAGTATCTTATTCAGCATTCCGCAGGATCTGGCAAGACTAATTCAATTGCCTGGACAGCCCACTTCTTGGCAGAGTTGCATGATGCCGCACATAAGAAGGTGTTTGATTCTGTGCTCGTTGTTTCTGATCGCAATGTAATTGATGCACAGCTGCAGGAAGCGCTATTCGACTTTCAGCGCACAACAGGCGTAGTAGCTACAATCAAGAACGACGAAGGCAGTAAGAGTACTAAGCTTGCCGAGGCTCTCTCTGGTGATAAGAAGATTGTTGTATGTACCATACAGACGTTTCCTTTCGCACTGGAAGCAGTGCGTAAACTTTCTGCCACAGAAGGTAAACGTTTTGCAGTGATTGCTGATGAAGCACACAGTTCACAAACAGGCGAGGCTGCATCTAAGCTTAAGGCCGTGTTGTCCCCTGAGGAGATCGCAGATCTTAACGACGGCGGTGAAGTCAGTACCGAAGATATCTTAGCTGCGCAGATGGCTAATAGAGCCGATGAAGGTGTAATCACATTTGTTGCATTTACTGCGACACCAAAAAGTAAAACAATGGAGTTGTTTGGCACACGTCCGGATCCTACACGTAAGCCTGCACAGGACAACATTCCTGCTCCGTTCCATGTGTATTCAATGCGCCAGGCCATCGAAGAGGGATTTATTCTTGATGTACTGCAGAACTACACTCCATACAGCCTTGCATTCAAGCTTGCCCATAATGGCCAATCTATAGATGAGAAAGAGGTAGAGCGTAATACAGCCTTGAAGCAGATTATGGGCTGGGTACGCTTACATCCATACAATATCGCACAAAAGGTCGAGATCGTTGTAGAGCACTTCCGAACCTACGTATCACCGTTACTGAATGGTAAGGCTAAGGCAATGGTGGTGGTCGGTAGTAGGATAGAAGCTGTTCGCTGGCAATTAGCGATTGAGAAATATATTAAAGAACATAGCTATGCCATCGGGACACTGGTTGCATTTTCTGGTGAAGTGAATGACAAGGAGTCTGGCTCAGATGGTTTTACTGAA
>Ga0207972_100090_pt1 | contig 36485 bp, 36 predicted proteins | sample LakWasMe75_LOW10_2_FD_183903 | JGI IMG/M metagenome (GOLD analysis project Ga0207972, IMG submission 183903) | Freshwater sediment methanotrophic microbial communities from Lake Washington under simulated oxygen tension - Sediment Metagenome... | ecosystem: Environmental > Aquatic > Freshwater >...
GCCGCTGGTGCAGAGTTGCTGCTGGCTTTGAATGCTTCGCCTTTCCATATGGAAAAACAATCTGCACGCATAGAAAAGCTTAGTCAGCGCGTAGCCGATACCCGGTTGCCGATCGTTTACGCCAACATGGTGGGTGGGCAGGATGAACTGGTATTTGATGGTGCATCGTTAGTCATGAATGCGTATGGAGAGATTACCCATGAACTGCCTGCATTTGAAGCTAGCCTGAGTATCATTGATTTTCAACATGCGTCACCGCTCGCTGGGACGATTGCGCCAACTCTAACGCTAGAGGCTTCTGTCTATAATGCATTAAAGCTGGGGCTGGCTGATTATGTCAATAAAAACGGCTTTCCCGGCGTGGTGTTGGGTATGTCAGGTGGCGTGGATTCTGCTTTAACTCTGGCCATTGCTGTAGATGCATTAGGTGCCGATAAAGTGCATGCGATCATGATGCCTTCTGAATTCACGGCCGATATCAGTATTAATGATGCACGTGAAATGGTAGATATACTGGGTGTGAAATATAGCGAAATTGCGATTAAAGCATTGTTTGATAAATATCTGGAGGCATTATCTCCACAGTTCGGTGATATGCCGTTCGATGCTACTGAAGAGAATCTGCAGGCACGTATCCGCGGTATGCTACTAATGGCTGTTTCAAACAAGTTCGGTAGCATTGTGGTCACAACCGGCAATAAAAGTGAAACAGCTGTGGGTTACTGCACCTTGTATGGCGATATGGCAGGTGGTTTTGCTTTGCTTAAAGATGTACCTAAAACTTTGGTATATAAGCTTTGTCATTACCGTAATGGTGTGTCAAAAGTTATTCCGCAACGTATTATCACGCGGCCGCCTTCGGCAGAGCTGCGCGCAAATCAGGTAGATCAGGATAGTCTGCCACCTTACGATATATTAGACGGTATTATTGAAGCTTATGTTGAAGACGATCTCGGCCGTGAAGATATTATTGCGCAGGGTTACTCAGCGACAGATGTGAACAGGGTAATTGCCATGATAGATCGAAATGAATACAAACGCCGTCAGGCACCAATCGGCGTGCGCATCACACATCGAGGGTTTGGCAAAGACAGGCGTTATCCGATCACGGCTAAACTTTCCAATTTTTGGTAAGCAATATTAAATGTATCATAAGTAAATGCAGCATAAGTAGGCGTGGCAAATTTTTAGGCATTTCATTGAAATGTTTAATTGAATAATTCAAATATAGAAGTTGCGGGAGTTTATAGTATGAAAAAAATCGAAGCTATTATTAAACCATTTAAATTAGATGATGTGCGTGAAGCGCTGTCAGATATCGGTGTGAATGGATTGACTGTGACAGAGGTGAAAGGATTTGGTCGCCAGAAAGGCCATACCGAGCTTTATCGCGGGGCTGAATATGTGGTCGATTTTTTGCCTAAAATCAAGCTTGAACTGGTGGTAGCAGATGCTATCGTAGAAACAGCTGTAGATGCAATTATCAAGGCCGCACATACTGGCAAAATCGGTGATGGCAAGATTTTTGTGAGCTCGGTTGAGCAGGTAATACGTATTAGGACTGGTGAAACCGGCGAATCTGCCGTTTAATTTTTAATATAAATTCAACACTCACGTTGTCAGCTTCGCCTTGCCGTACTAGGCGTACTGTCTTCGTCTTGCTTCCTAGTGATTGTTGTTTTATATCAAAAATGGATTGATTCATGCCGGTTATTTTAAAAACCATCATTTTGCTTACCGTATCAAACGTTTTTATGACGTTTGCCTGGTATGCCCATCTTAAAAACCTGAATAACAAACCCTGGATGATTGCTGCATTGGCAAGCTGGGGTATTGCGCTGTTTGAATATATGTTTCAGGTGCCTGCGAATCGCATCGGTTTTACGGTGATGTCGGTGGCGCAGCTTAAGATTCTGCAGGAAGTGATTACCCTGTCAGTATTTGTTCCATTTGCTGTGTTTTATATGCAGCAGCCTTTGAAGCTGGATTTTTTATGGGCTGGTCTATGCTTGATGGGTGCGGTCTACTTTATGTTCAGGACATAAAGTAGACCCGAATTATAGAGCTAAAGCAATATAACCAAATTAGTAGCCTAACGCTCTTGCGCCCTGATAAAACACAAAGCTCACCACCCACGCTAAACCTAGTGACCACACGATAGATAGCCACATAAATGCATAACTTTTGGATTCATTTCTGATGGTGGCAATCGTAGACAGGCATGGTGTATAAATCAGTGTGAACAGCATAAAGCTCATGGCTTGTACCCAGTCAATCTGCGTTGCCATCTGTGCCATCAGCGCATCACCCTGCATGCCGTAAATCACAGCCAGTGCACCGACTACAATCTCTTTAGCAACAAAACCGAAAATCAGTGCGATGGCCAATTCATGGTTGATACCGATAGGGTCAAGTATCGGGCCAAAGAACACACCGATTTGTCCCGCATAAGTCCCAATGCTGGCAGGTGCCACATTGCTTGGGAAATTGGTTAATAACCAGACTAATATCACACCTAGAATAATAAATTTGCTGGCGCGGTTTAAGAAGTGCTTTACTTCCTGCCAGCCGCGCAACACGATTTGTCGTGGTGTAGGGAAGCGATATGGCGGAAGTTCCAAAATAAATGGTTCGGCATTTTTATATTGGTTCTGGAATAATACTGCAGTTAAAAACATGGTCAGAAAGCTCATCAAGTAGAGCGAGAAAAGCACTAGCGGCGCATGTTTAGCACTGAACAAGGCTGCAATCATAAAGATAAATACCTGCAGACGCGCAGAGCAGAGTGACAGGGGAATCACCAGCATTGTCAGCAGTCGCATCGGGCGTGAGCGCATGATGCGTGTGCCCATAATGGCTGGCACATTGCAGCCAAAGCCCATTAGCATCATCACAAAGCCACGGCCGTCCAGCCCCATTTTTGCCATCAGCGCATCCATCAGGAACGCGGCACGTGATAAGTAGCCGCTGTCTTCTACCATCGACATGACAAGAAAGAATAATATGATGATAGGCACAAAAGCAGCTACGGTGGCTATGCCGTTATATACGCCATCCAGTAGTAGACCTTTTAACCATGCCGGGCTGCTGCCTAATAATGGCTCAAGCAAGCTGGAACGTATTAGATCCAAAACCCATGCCAGTCCCTCTTGTAATGGTCCACCTACCGTGAAAATAAATTGAAATAATAGAAACATGGCTGCAAAAAACAAAGGCAGGCCAAGCCATTTGTGTAGCAATATTTTGTCAATTTTATCTGTGGTGTCGTCACCTAGCGTGGTGGGGATCTGTACATGTTTTTGTATCAAATCTTCCATCTCGTGCTCAATCTGGCTATCTTCCTGCAGTAGCAGATTGATGCTTTTAGGGTTGGTTGTAGCTTTCTGCTCGTTTACAATGTGAGCGGCCACTTCCAGTGCTTTAGGCAAACCTTCACCATATTTAGCGCTAATCTGTATCACAGGCAGTGCTAATTCTGCCGCCAGATTCTCGGTATTAATGGTGATGCCAGCACGCCTTGCCTCATCTGCCATGTTTAAAACAAGAACGATAGGCGCACCTAATTTTTTTAGTTGCAGCAGCAATGAAAGCTGGCGTTCAATTTGGGTGCTGTTCAGTAGTACGATCAACAAGTCGACAGGGTTGTTGGTTAAGAAATGCCGGACCACCTGTTCGTCTTCAGAAAAGCCATGCAGATCATAAATACCAGGTAGATCAATCAGCTCAGCAATATGACCACCAAGCAGAATTTTTGCGCTCATAAGGTCGACAGTAATGCCAGGCCAGTTCCCTACACGTGCAGATGCGCCGCTAATGCGATTGAACAGGGTGGATTTGCCGGTATTGGGCATCCCTAATAGAGCAATGCGCTTCATATTGGCTGACTTCTAGATGGGGTGAATTTGAATGCGTGACGCTTCGTTGCAGCGCAGGATAACGTCCGTAGTGCCAAGCCTGACTTGAAGTGGACCGTTGAAGCTGGCTCTACGCATAATGCTTAAGGTTTTGCCTACGCGAAAACCTAATGCCGATAACCTGTGAAATAGCGACTCATCAGCTTCTATCGCTGAAATAACAGCTTGCTGACCAGTTTCTAATTGAGATAAAGGTTGCATATTTTTAAGCGAATGCCTGTTTTATAAATGATAACAATTCTTATTATCGCATAATTTTTTGATTGTGTATGTGTCGCTTATAGACTATTTATAAATAAAAGAGGCCCATAAACAGGGCCTCTTTTATTAGTTATCTCAGGATAATCAGAGATTATTTAGCGATATCGATTTTAGCTTTGCTACGCAGGTCGGACATTAACTTTTCCAGATTGCGTTGCTGCAGATTCTTCTGTAAACCATCTTTAAGTTTTTCGTAAGCTAGCGGCTGTGCCGGGCGTGTGTCAATCAACTTAATCACATGCCATCCAAATTGTGTTTGTACCGGGCTAGCAGAGACAGTATTTTTTTGCATGTTAGCGGCAACGTCACTGAATGGTTTTACCATCGAGGCAGGAGAGAACCAGCCTAAATCGCCACCTTTGTCTTTCGATCCTGGGTCGATTGATTTTTCTTTTGCCAGTTTTGCAAAGTCGCCGCCTTTGTTTAATTGCGCAATGATGTCTTTAGCTTCCGCTTCAGTTTTTACTAAAATATGACGTGCGCTATATTCTTTATCACCATAGGCTTTTTTGTATAGCTCGTATGCGGCTTTAGTGTCAGCATCTGAAATCGGGTGTTTTTTCACGTAGTCTTGCAGGAACATGCTGGTAAGCAGTTTGCGGCGACCTAACTCTTCACGCGCCAAATAATCCGGCTGTTTATCAAGGCCCAATTTTTGCGCTTCCTGATAAACCAGTTCTGAACTGACTAATTCATTGATGATCGCATTCTTGGCATTATCATCAATTTTTTGGCCGCTTGCTGTAATGTCTTTGCTAATGACATCGTAAATTGATTGCTTGATTTGCTTGCCATTGACAGTTGCTACAGCATCAGCAGCAAAAGTCGATGGTGCAAATGACAAAACTGCAAGTGTGATTAAAGTCTTTGTGAATTTCATGTAAAAATTCCTAAAATATTGAATTTAAGATAAAAACGAGTAACAGTTTATATTTCATCTGTTGCCGTGGCGTGAATACTAAGTGCATGTATTTTATGCGGCATCAGATCGCTAAGGGTTTGATAAATAAGACGATGGCGCATTATCAGTGATTTTCCGCAAAAATGCGAGCTTGTTATATGGAGTGTAAAGTGGCCACCACCACCGCTACTTTGGTGTCCGGCATGCAAGGCGCTGTCATCGATAATTTTCAATGCGGTTGGTTCTAATGCCTCTAAGCGGCTGGATATATCTTCAGTCAGTGCCATTATGGTAAGGTTTTCCGGAAAGGTTTGACGGTCACCTGCTGGTACACGCCGCTAATTGTGAATGGATCATTGTTTGCCCACTCTTTGGCTTCATCCAGCGTGTTGAATTCTGCCACGATCAAGCTACCACTGTAGCCATTAGTACCTGGGTCGTTGCTGTCGATGGCCGGAAAAGGCCCTGCCAGTAGCAGGCGTCCGGCATTCTGCAGAGACTGTAGCCGATTCAAATGTTCAGGTCGCGATTGCAGGCGTTTTTCCAGACTGTCAGGCGTATCTTCAGCAATAATTGCATACCACATTACTCGGAGTCTCCATTTGATTCTTCTTTAGGCAGGTATTTGCTGATAAAGAGTGTTTGTAGAATGATAAATAAAAACATAATGCCGGTAATGCCGAACAATTTGAAATCCACCCAGATATCTTGAGAGTAATTGTAGGCAACATACAGGTTTAAAAAGCCTAAAGCTAAAAACAGCAATGCCCATGCGATGTTCAATCTAGACCAGACCATGTCAGGCAGGCTAATCTGTTTTTCCATAAGGCCGCGTATCGGGTTTTTGTTGAAAAATAATTGTGAAATTAACATGCCAGCTGTAAATAGCCAGTAAAGAATTGTCGGTTTCCACTGTATGAATTGCGGATCTTTCAGAAGCAGAGTTGCTCCGCCGAACACGGTAATAATCACGCCGCTCATCATGAGCATTTTATCAACCACGCCGTGCCGGAGTTTTACGTAAATTATCTGCGCAATAGTTGCGATCATTGCAACAGCTGTAGCCGCGAAAATGCCGAAAAATTTGAATGCGATGAAAAATAAAATAACTGGAAATAAATCAAACAAAAACTTCATATGGGCTCTTAAACAGGTGACTTCTTTAATAAAAATTCCAAAAACAAATTTAAAACAATGCTTTAGGCAAGTGCGCTATTTTGCTATGATTAGCCATGCGCCGCAAGGCGTATTTGCAACAATTTAAACAGTGCCGCAAGGCGTAAATTGTAATAATTTAAATGCCGCATCCAAGGTGCAATAGCAAAGGTTTAAACAGTATTTTGACCTCTTTATGTATGCTAACAGGTGTAATTCAGGCGTGACGCGCTGACTATAAATGCTTTAATGATTGATCTCCACTCACACTCTAATATTTCAGATGGATTACTTTCCCCGTCGGAACTAGTACAGCATGCTGCTAATAACGGCGTGCGCGTACTTGCGTTGACAGACCATGATGATCTAGGTGGTTTGGCCGAAGCACGGCAGGCAGCTACGCTGCACGGAATCAAATTGATCAATGGCGTGGAAATCTCTGTTACCTGGAAAAAACGCACACTGCATATAGTGGGGCTTAATGTCGACCCTGATAACACAGCTTTGCAAACTGGCCTGGCAGCAGTGCGTGCGGGGCGTTTTGAACGTGCCCGGCAAATGGCACTCAGTCTGGAGAAGTCAGGTATTCATGGCAGTTTTGAAGCAGCTTCTTCTTTTGCGCAGCAAAGTGTTTTAACGCGCATGCACTTTGCACGGTTTCTGGTTGACCGCGGCTACGCCAAAGACCCCAAAGCAGTATTCAAGAAATATCTGATTAAAGGTAAGCCTGGCTATGTAGACCATGAGTGGATGAGCTTGGAGTCAGCACTTGCTTTAATTATCAATAGCGGCGGGGTTGCTGTGCTGGCACACCCGGGACGCTATGAGATAAAACGTACTAACATGCTGCTATTATTGGAAGAGTTCAGGGCTTTGGGCGGTACGGCTATTGAGGTGGTAACCGGCAGCCACACTGCTGCGCAATATGTAGAATATGCCAAATATGCACAGCTATTTGGGTTAAAAGCTTCTCAAGGTTCTGATTATCATGGCAAGGGTATCAGCTTTATGGGAATGGGACGTTTGCCGGAATTGCCGAGTAATTGCATTCCGGTTTGGCAGGATTGGCCTGAAATTGACTCATTGCTTGCTGCATAACTCATAAAAATAAATTAAAAATCATGTCACAGTTTTTCAACATTAATCTCGACAACCCGCAGCCACGCCTGATAGCGCAAACGGCAGATATCTTGCGCAAGGGCGGGGTGATCGTGTATCCGACAGACTCCGGTTATGCGCTAGGCTGCATGCTCGGCAATGCAGACGCGCAGGCGCGCATTCGCCAAATTCGCGGTGTGGATGACCAGCACTTGTTTGCAATGATGTGCCGTAATCTAAGTGAACTAGGTAATTATGCGAAAGTCAGTAATGGACAATTTCGCCTGCTTAAGGCGAATACGCCTGGAGCTTATACCTTTATACTTAATGCAACGCGAGAAGTGCCGCGTAAGTTGCAGCACCCGAAACGCAGTACCATTGGTATTCGCGTTCCAGAGCATACGGTCGTGCAGGCAATACTGGAGACGATTGATGCGCCGCTACTGACGATGTCGCTACATTTTCCTGATGTTGATATTGCAACTATGGAGCCTTGGGAGATTCGTGAGCGTCTTGAGCGTCAGGTAGATCTGGTGATTGAGGTAGAGCATTGCCTAGAAAGTGCTACTACCGTGATTAACTTAACAGAAGATATTCCGGTTCTGGTACGTGAAGGGCTGGGGGATATTGCGCCTTTTGGACTTTGAGTCGTGATTATTAGTGCAGTAATAAGTAATAGTAAGTAAAAACTTTAAATTAAGAGAATTTGATGGACTTAACCGTTATACAAAAAATAGCTATCTATGCTTTACCGGTCATCTTTGCAATTACCGTGCATGAGGCTGCGCATGGCTATGCTGCTAAACATTTTGGTGACATGACCGCATTTGATGCCGGGCGTATTACCTTAAATCCGCTTAAGCACATAGACTTGTTTGGCACCATTATATTACCAGCCCTCACGGTCATGCTGGGCGGCATTCTGTTTGGCTGGGCGAAGCCGGTACCTGTAGATTTCCGCCGTTTGCGTAATCCTAAAAAAGATATGTTATGGGTTGCGGCGGCAGGGCCAGCCTCGAACTTTGTAATGGCGATATTCTGGGCATTGGTTATGAAATTTTCTGTGAGCGCACCGGAGGCTTTTGTGCTGCCAATGGCATTGATGGCTAAAGCTGGAGTCACGATTAATATTGTATTGATGGTGCTGAATCTGCTGCCGCTGCCACCGCTGGATGGCGGCCGTATTGCAGTAAGCCTGTTGCCGATAAAGTTAGCAAGGCCATTCGCACAGATCGAACGTTATGGATTTATTATCTTGATTATCCTGCTATTCAGTGGCGTTTTAGGCAAGATTCTAGAGCCGCTTATTAATCTGGTCTATGCGCTGATTTCTACTATTTTTTAGCTCTGCGCGCTTTGTGCGTTGCGCAATAAAGCATTTGCGTGGTTTTGAGCACGATAGTTAGTATAATAACAACATATTTAATTTAAGGTTTTTCTTCAACATGGCAATAGAACGCGTTTTATCGGGCATGCGCCCTACAGGCAACCTGCATTTAGGACATTACAACGGCGTACTTAAAAACTGGTTACGTTTGCAGCACGAGCATGAATGTCTATTTTTTGTTGCTGACTGGCATGCATTAACGACTCACTACGATACGCCTGAAGTTATTGAAGAAAGCGTTTGGGAAATGGTCATTGACTGGCTGGCAGCAGGTGTTGACCCGGCAAGTTCTACCATTTTCATTCAATCACGTGTGCCTGAGCATGCTGAATTGCATACCTTGCTTTCCATGATTACGCCATTGAGCTGGCTGGAGCGAGTGCCTACTTACAAAGACCAGCAGGAAAAATTGTCGAGCAAAGATTTATCCACCTATGGGTTCCTGGGATATCCGCTGCTACAAAGCGCAGATATCCTGATGTACAAGGCAACACAAGTGCCTGTAGGCGAAGATCAGATTCCACACATTGAATTCACGCGTGAAATCGCACGTCGTTTTAACCATATCTACGGTAAAGAAAAAGGTTTTGAAGAAAAAGCTGAAGCCGCAATTAAAAAATTGGGCAGCAAACGTGGTGCACTATATGAAGAAATGCGTAAAGCCTATCAGGAAAGCGGTGATGAAGAATCGCTGGAAACCGCACGCGCCATGATCGAAGAACAGCAGGGCATGAGCATGGGCGATAAAGAACGCCTGCTCGGTTATTTGGAAGGCGGCGGCAAGATTATTCTGGTTGAGCCGGATTACAAACTGACCCCAGCCTCAAAAATGCCAGGTCTTGATGGCCAGAAAATGTCCAAGTCCTACAACAATACGATTTCATTGCGTGAAGATGTAGATTCCATCGCGAAAAAGATCAAAACCATGCCAACTGATCCGGCGCGCGTACGCCGCACAGACCCGGGCGATCCGGCTAAATGCCCGGTATGGCAATTACATGAAATTTATTCAGATGAATCTACGCAAAGCTGGGTACAAGCCGGCTGTAAAGGTGCCAGTATCGGCTGTATCGAATGTAAGGGGCCGGTAATTGAAGGTGTTCTGGCTGAATTGAAACCAATTCAGCAGCGCGCAGCACAGTATGCCGAAGATCCGGCGCTGGTTAAGAGTATTGTGGCTGAAGGCTGCGAAAAGGCACGCAAAATGGCACGCGAGACTATGCGCGAAGTGCGAGATGCCATGGGCTTAAACTACAGCTAGTTTATCGGCCGTGATAGAAACTCCGCTAAATGCAAAAATCAAGGGCGAGGAGTTTACTGAACTTCCTAAAGATCTATACATCCCGCCCGATGCATTGGAGGTGTATCTGGAGGCCTTTGAAGGTCCTCTGGATTTACTGCTGTATCTGATCCGCAAGCATAATCTGGATATTCTGGATATTCCGATGGCGGACTTAACGCGTCAATACATGCAATATGTAGATAAGATGCGCGCGATTAAACTTGAGCTGGCAGGAGATTACCTGCTGATGTCGGCGATGTTGATTGAGATTAAATCGCGTATGCTGCTGCCGAAGCCGGTGGAACCGGAAGAGGAGAATGACCCCCGCGCTGAACTGGTAAGACGCCTCATGGAATATGAGGCAATCAAGCTGGCCGCACAGCGGCTGGATGAAATGCCAAAGACGGGTGATGGCATTTATGTAGCGAGTGCTTATTATCAGCATATCAGCCAGGTCAGGCCGCCGGAAGTCAGCCTCGATGACTTGACAGAAGCTTGGCGTAATGTGTTGAAACGCGCCAGTCATTACAAACATCATAAAGTTGGGCGTTCGGAACTGTCGGTACGCGAGCACATGAGCATGATTCTGCGCCGTTTAAAAGATGACAGGCTGCTTGAGTTTACGCAGTTATTCGATGTGAAAAACGATGGCATTCCCAAGCTGGTGGTGTGTTTTTTAGCTGTATTGGAATTATGCCGCGAAGGTTTGCTGCGCATTACCCAGCAGCAGGCGTTTTCGCCTATTTACGTGCAGATTGCTTCAGATATTGATTCCTAGATATTAAACATCGCTATGAGTGAAATCAGTAACATTACCGAACTGAAAAACGTACTTGAGGCGGCATTGCTGACTTCGCATGAGCCATTGTCTCTTGACGATATGCTACGCTTGTTTTCTGAGAAAATGGAACGTGCCACTTTGCGTATGCTGTTGGATGAACTCAAGCAAGACTGGGATGGACGTACAATGGAGTTGGTGCAGGTCGCATCCGGTTATCGTTTCCAGGCGCGTGATGAATATGCCATCTTTTTAGCGCGATTGAATCCGGAACGCCAGGCAAAATACTCGCGTGCCGTTATGGAAACACTGGCGATTATAGCCTACCGCCAACCGGTTACCCGCGGTGATATTGAAGAAATCCGCGGCGTCGCAGTAAACCCCAATGTCATCCGCCAGTTGCAGGAGCGTGACTGGATTGACGTGATCGGGCAGCGTGAAGTGCCCGGGCGGCCATCGCTTTACGGTACAACTAAACATTTTCTGGATGACCTGAATATCCGTTCACTCTCGGAACTGCCGCCGATGGAAGATTTTGTGCAGCAGGAAATCTCGATTTAGTACTTTGTAAGTGAGTGTTATAAATAGCGCTCATATACATTAATTGCTGTAAAATCCGTTTTCAATCATTAAAGTAAGTTCAACATGGCACGTCCCTTCAAGCAACAACGAGACCCTCAGCGCACGGTGCGCAGGCCGACAACTAATTTTACTAAAATAGAAGCTGACCCGAACGCACCGCCAGAGCCAACACAAAGGCTGCATAAGCTATTAGCGCTGGCAGGCTTGGGCTCGCGCCGTGATATGGAAGAGATGATTGCGAGCGGACGCGTCACGGTGAACGGGCAAGTTGCGGTTGTTGGGCAGGGTGTGACCGAGCATGATGTGGTGCGCGTCGATAGTCGCCCATTGCGTCTGTCATTTGAAGCGGAACTGCCGCAGGTGCTGATTTACCATAAGCCGGAAGGTGAAATCGTCAGTCAGGATGACCCTGAAGGCCGTGCTAGCGTGTTTGATAAGTTGCCAAAAATCAAGCATGGCAAATGGATTGCTATTGGTCGTCTGGATATGAATACCGGGGGCTTGTTGATATTTACGACATCAGGCGAGTTGGCTAATCGATTCATGCATCCGCGCTATGAAGTAGAGCGTGAATATGCAGTGCGCATTTTCGGTGAGTTGACTGAAGGCCAGATGACACAGCTTAAAGAAGGTATCGAGCTGGATGATGGCCCTGCAAACTTCGATAGCATTACGCCACAGGGTGGCGAAGGTGCAAATCACTGGTATCAGGTCATCTTGCGTGAAGGCCGTAACCGTGAAGTGCGTCGTTTGTTTGAAGCATTCCAGATGCCGGTAAGCCGGTTGATGCGCGTACGTTTTGGCCCGGTGAATTTGCCGCCACGTGTTAAACGCGGGCAAATGCTCAAGCTGGAACAAAAAGAAGTTGTAGGCTTGCTGGAGTGGGCTGGTTTACCCGTACCTAGCGCACCGTTAAGGCAGCTCACGCAGCGTGAAAAATTAAAAGCCACTACCGTGTTTACACCTAAAGTACGCAAACAGCGCATGAGTGCTCTGGATAGACCTGTGCCGACTGCTGATGATGGTGGTCAGGGCAGGCCGCATCGCGGTAAAGCCGATGCAGCGCGTAATCCTGCTGCTAAGAAACCGGTACCTAGAAAGTCAGCGAATCGACGTGTACGCCAGACTAGTGATTTGAATGCGCCGCAGATGCAGAAGAAGAGTGATAGGAATAGAGGTAGGGGCTAGTTGCCTTACACACTATACTAGTTAAATCAGTGGTGCAGAGATGGCATGAATTAAAGCTTAAAAAGTATAAACCTCATCATTCCCGCGCAACCGCAAGGGCCATCCCCGTGGAATATATGCACTAAAGTGCATTATTCATACGAGATAGGCGGGAATCCAGTCAAGTTTTTCTCGTTGAGTGTCGTTAAATAATTCGTCGCTTTCGCGCGACTTGCGAGTTACTTTCTTTTGCTTGTCCAAAAGAAAGTAACCAAAGTAAACGACACCCTCTACCGCTGATTTCCTGCGCTGCTCATCATTATGGGCGGCAATCGGAAACTCGCCCAATAAAATCTTTGGGCTCAAACAGCCGATTACCGAGAGCTCCCAAAATGATTGCGCTGCTCGGCGCGGTAGCAAGGGGTTCAAAAACAGGTTGGTGTTACGCTTTCCCTAATCGCCACAACGATGTCACTTCCGCTTTTCTTGCAGCATGTAGCGGGTCGCTCGCATCCAATGTTTTCTGATGAGCCGCTTTGGTGTCGATTTTATCAATCACTTTCAAACCGGCCGTGTCAATCCAGCCTTGCAGTTCTTCACGTGTTCTTAGACCTAAATGCTCCGCAAAGTCTGACAGTATCAACCAGCCTTCACCGGCGTCACTTAAATGGGCTTTCAGGCCATTCAAAAAGCCTTTGAGCATTTTGCTGCCGTCATCGTAAACTGCAGATTCCAGCACTGAGCTCGGACGTGCCGGCAACCATGGCGGGTTGCAGACAATCAAATCTGCTTTGCCATATGCTTCACCCGGGAATAAATCGGCATCAATGATCGTGACCGTGCTTTTCATATCAAGCTGGTTGATATTCTTTTGGGCGCAATCCAGCGCGCGTTGTGAGTTGTCGGTAGCGATGACTTGCTTAATGCCGCGGTGTGCAAGGATGGCAGCCAATACGCCGGTACCTGTACCAATGTCAAAGGCTAGGCTGCAAGGCACCGGTAATGGTGCGGTATCTACCAGATTCAGATATTCACCGCGAATTGGCGAGAACACGCCGTAACTTGGGTGAATATTTTTGTTAATAGCTGCAATTTCAACGCCATTTTTACTCCACTCGTAGGCGCCTATCAAACCTAGCAACTCACGCAATGATACGACGAATGGTTGTGTACTTTTACCATAGGCATGTTCGCAGGCTGCTTTAACATCAGGCGCACGGCGCAGGTTAATGTGGTAGCCAATGCTGACTTCAATTAACAGCATGCCTAAAATGCGCGCTTTTTGTGACTGTGCCTGACGATGCAGGTGAAATGCCTCTGTCATGCTGGCAGGTGCTTTTTTAGGTTTTTTACCCGGGCGGTCAATACGGCGACTAATCGCCTGCATGAGTAGCTTGGCGTTTTGAAAGTCGCCGCGCCACAGTATCGCTGTACCCTCACAGAATAACTTATGTGCTGCATCTGCTTTAATGGTGTCGTCAGCTGTTTGCACGAGCTTAGGCGCTGGCGTGTCGTTTTCAGAATGCCAGATAGCAGTTCTGTTTTTTCCGGCTTCTAGCCAGGCTATGGTTTGGGTGTTTTTCAAAGTAGGGGTCAGTCGATTAATTGGGTGTGGCTGATGGACAGGCGAATTCACAATTTGGACCGCTACGTCCCACCCAGCTGCCATCTGAGCATTGTTTTGCATCTTGACTGCATACAATGGACTGTGGTGGTTGGGTTGTGTCTGGAGTACTGGTTTGTGTACATGCTGCAAGCATGCCAGCAGCTATCAGCATAAGTGTGATTTTATACATACATTAAACCCTTAGATTAGTTGCTCTTTAGTGAGTAAAAACACAAATTCGTCACCTGATGAGACTTCAAGCCAGGTGAATGGCATGTCAGGATAGGCTTCAAGCAGTGCATCACGATTGTGGCCGATTTCAACCACTAATACACCATTATCAGTCAGGTAATTGGCAGCTTCACGCAAGATGGTGTGCGTATGATCCAGTCCAGCGGTGCCGCTGCCAAGCGCCAGTTGTGGCTCATTGCGGTATTCTGCAGGCAGTTCTGCCATGGATGTGGCATCTACGTAGGGTGGATTGCTGATGATTAAATCGTATTGCTTGGGCTTTCCGTTAACGTCTTGCAAGGCGCTGAACATATCGGATTGAACTGCGGTAATGCGATCTTGCATACCATAGTTGGCTATATTGATATTGCATACATCAATAGCGTCTGCTGATATATCAATGACATCTACTGCTGCTTCAGGGTATGCATCGGCTAATAAAACGCCTAGGCAGCCACTACCGGTGCAGATGTCAGCAGCATTGTTGACCAGTTCCGGAAATTCTATCCATGGCTGCAAACCATCTCCTACCAAAAGCTCGGCAATGAAGGAGCGCGGAATCAATACGCGTTCATCCACGTAAAATTTGTAGCCTTGCAACCATGCTTCTTTGAGCAGGTAAGCGGTTGGGGTGTGCTTGCTGATACGCTCATCGATAAATTCTGCCAGTTTTGCGCGTTCGGCGCTGGTCAGTCTTGCGTCCAGGAAATTGTTCAATGTGTCATGCGGCAAGTGCAGGGCGCTCATGATCAGCCAGACTGCTTCATCGTAGGCATTGTCTGTGCCGTGGCCGTAGAAGATGTCAGAGTTTTCAAAGCGGCTCACTGCATAGCGCAGCCAATCGCGGATGGTTAGAAGTTCGTTAGTGATTTGTTGAGTTGTCATAATTTAGCCACAGAGTGCACAGAGAACACAGCGTTGATCACAGTTTTTCTGTGGACTCTGTATTCTTTGTGACTTATTTTAAAAGCTTTTCCATTGTTAGTTTGTAGGTTTCTTTTAGCGGCTCAATGTCCGCCACGCCCACGCACTCATTTAATTTGTGTATGGTTGCATTCAAAGGGCCAAACTCTATTACCTGTTTGCAGATATCTGCAATAAAACGTCCGTCCGAAGTGCCGCCTGTGGTTGAGAGCTCTGGCGTCACGCCGTAAGCCTGCTCAATTGCGCCGGCAATCGCCTCAACCAGATTGCCACGTGGTGTAATGTACGGCGGCGAGTATTCCCACTCAAGAACATAATCCAGCTGGTTGTTATCTAAAATGTTATGCACGCGACTTTTTAGATTGGCTTCAGTGCTACCCGCGCCATCAAGTTCGGGGCAGAATCTGAAGTTAAACAGAATCTCGACTTCACCCGGTACTACGTTGGTGGCACCCGTGCCGCCGTTCATGTTAGATATCTGCCACGAAGTTGGCGGGAAGTATTCGTTGCCCTTGTCCCAAACCGTTTCCACCATGTCTTTAATCGCTGGGGCTACCATGTGGATAGGATTTTTCACCAGATGCGGGTAAGCGATATGGCCTTGCACACCTTTTACTGTCAGCTTGCCAGAGAGTGAACCACGACGACCGTTCTTGATCATGTCACCAACGACTTTATTGCTGGTAGGTTCGCCGACGATGCAGTAATCAAAGTGCTCGCCGCGTGCTTTCAGCACATCGACCACTTTTACCGTGCCATCTACTGCTACGCCTTCTTCATCAGAAGTAATGAGCAGGCCTATTGAACCTGCATGGTCAGGATGTGCTGCTACAAACTCTTCGATACTGGTGACAAATGCTGCCAGCGAGGTTTTCATATCTGCTGCACCACGCGCGTAGAGCATGCCGTCTTTGATCGTTGGTTCAAATGGTGGTGTATGCCATTTGTCTAAAGGACCAGTTGGCACTACATCGGTATGGCCGGCAAATACCAATAATGGCTCGGTGTTACCGCGACGTGCATAAAGGTTGTCAACATTGCCAAAACGCATGCGCTCGATTTTGAAGCCCAACGGCTCCAATCGTGAAATCATTAATTCCTGGCAGCCCGCGTCTTCTGGCGTGTTGGATTGGCGCTTAAGAAGATCGATCGCTAATTCTAAAGTCTTGCTCATAGTAAACAGGTTTCTTTGTATGCGTTTTCATCAAAGCCTAAGGCTAATATTTTGCCGTCTTTAACTAGAATCGGACGTTTAATCACAGAGGTTTTAGCCTGCATCAGCGTGTTGGCTGATGTATTGTCAGTAATGCCGGATTTTGTTGCATCATCCAAGCCGCGCCAGGTAAGCCCAGCGCGGTTAATGAGTTTTTCACACGGGTACTGGCTTAGCCAGCTGTTAATGGTGGCTTCGTCAATACCGTGTTTTTTGAAATCATGAAACTCGTAGGCGATATTATTGGCATCCAGCCAGTCGCGGGCTTTTTTAACTGTGTTGCAGTTGGGGATGCCATAAAGTTTCATATTTAGATACCGCGTAATAACTCGTTGATGCCTACTTTGCCTAATGTTTTAGCATCCACTTTTTTCACGATCACAGCACAGTAAAGGCTGTAGCTGCCGTCTTTTGATGGCAGGTTACCTGCAACCACTACTGAACCCGCTGGAACGCGTCCGTAAAATACTTCGCCGGTTTCACGGTCGTAGATTTTTGTTGATTGGCCGATATACACACCCATTGAAATCACGCAGTTGTCTTCAACTACCACGCCTTCAACCACTTCTGAACGTGCGCCGATGAAGCAGTTGTCACCAATGATAGTTGGGCCTGCCTGTACAGGCTCCAGTACGCCGCCGATACCAACGCCGCCGCTCAGGTGTACATTTTTACCGATTTGTGCGCATGAACCTACCGTCGCCCATGTATCAACCATAGTGCCTTCGCCAACGTTTGCACCGATGTTAACGTATGAAGGCATCAATACTGCGTTTTTACCGATGAATGAACCACGACGCACGATGGCGTTTGGTACCACGCGGAAACCGCCTGCTTTAAAGTCTTCTGCCGTGTAATCAGCAAATTTTGGCGGCACTTTGTCAAAGTATTTAGTCACGCCATCATCCATCAGCACGTTGTCATCCAGACGGAATGACAGTAATACGGCTTTTTTCAGCCATTGGTGCGTTTCCCATTGCTGGGTGTCACCAATGCGGCTAGCAACACGCAATTTGCCGCTGTCTAAATCTGCAATCACTGATGCTACCGTTGATTTAATCTCAACAGATGCATTAGCTGGGTTGATGTTGGCGCGGTCTTCAAACGCGGTTTCGATAATGCTTTGACGTGGATCCATATGAAAGTCTCTATTTAGTTAAGTTGGTTAAATTTAATAATCAGTCATTTTAACTCAAACAGCGCCATAGCCAAAAAATAAAGCGCATGGCAATAATGCCATGCGCTTAGGTAGATTCCAGCTTTAAGGAAGACTGTTGATCCGTCGTTGTTTATCTGCCAGCTTTTGCTGCTTCGTAAAGTGGTCGGACTTTTGGTGCCAGCGCGCGTAATTCGGCAATTCTATTTTCGCTGGCAGGGTGGGTGCTCAAAAATTCAGGTTGTTTGGCTCCGCCTTGTGCTGCCATCTTCTGCCAGAGCGTAACGGCTGCATCCGGGTTATAGCCGGCGCGAGCTGCGAGCTCTAATCCAATTTTATCGGATTCGCGTTCCTGCTCACGGCCGTTTGGTAATGCAAAAAACAGCTGAGAGCCCAAGCCGGCCGCCTGCGCTGATGCATTGCCTACAGTGGCGCTCGTGCCTTTTGTAACTACTGCTGCTACCGCCTGCAAGCCAAATTGCTGAACAAATGCCTGCGACATACGTTCACGGCCGTGTTCACGCAGTGCGTGGGCGATTTCGTGACCAATGACTGCTGCTAGTTCATCATCTGTTGCCTTGAGTTTATTGATCAAGCCGGAATAGACCATGATTTTTCCGCCTGGCATACAGTAGGCGTTAAGCTGATCATTTTTCTCTACGTTAACTTCCCATTGCCATTTGGTAGCATCGGCTCTAAAAACGCCGACCTGACTGATGAGACGGTTTGAAATTTTACGGACGCGATCAAGTTCAATTTTGTCTGCGTTCAGCGTTTGTTTACTTTTGGCAGTAGTGAGTGTTTCCGCATAGGCCTGGCTCGACATGTCACTTACATAAGAGGCTGGCAGCAGCAAAAACTGCGAGCGTTTAACACCTGCAACGCTGTCGCTGGTGGTGGTTGCGCAGCCGCTGATCTGCGTTGCAAGTACGGCAGCAATAATTACTGTGATTGTTTTGAAAGAGAAGCTTGTTTTCATTTTTATACTCCATATTGGTTAATGGGAGTCTAACGCTTTACTATCAAGATCAGTTGATCTTGATAGTAAAAGTTTTCATCAAATCACATGTGCAAGAAGATTTGTAACGATTAGAAGGATACTTGCGCGCCAAGCTCTACCACGCGGTTTGGTGGTAATTTAAACTGATTGGTAATGGTTTCTGCACTTCTAAATAAACCGATAAAGATTTTCTTGCGCCAGAATGCCATGTTTGGTTTTCTGTTTGCGATCAGACTCTCTTTGCCGATGAAGTAAGAGTTATTCATTTCTTCCAGATCCAGACCTTTCTCAGCACACAGCATGAGGTCTCTTGGTAAATCGGGTTCGTCCTTAAATCCGTAGAGTACGGACACTCGATAAAATTCGTGCCCAAGTGCCTCTACATTGATACGGTCTTCAGCGGGTGCATGCGGGATGTCGAGAAACTTGACAGTGAGCAGTACTACTTTTTCATGCAGCACTTTGTTATGTTTAAGATTATGCAGCATTGCATGTGGCACGCCATCCGGGTTTGGTGTCATGAATATGGCATTGCCGGCAACCCGGGCAGGAGGATGCGCGCCGATAGCTTCAATAAATGGCTCAAGTGCCATCGCTTCATTTTTCAGGTGCATATAGAGTATGGTACGACCAGTTTTCCAGGTGAGCATCAGTGTGAAAATGAAGATGCCAATCACCAATGGTACCCAGCCGCCATCGGGGATTTTTAGTATATTAGCGGTGAAAAAGGCTAAATCAATCGTTAAGAATAACAATACCAAGCTGATGGTGCGTAGCTTGCTCCAGCCCCATAAGTAGTGGAACACAATACCTGCCAACAAGGTGGTAATGACCATATCACCTGTTACTGCGATACCATAAGCCGCAGCCAGATTTCCAGAAGACTGGAAGCCTATTACCAGCGTCATGACTGCCAGCATCAAGCCCCAGTTTACGCGCGGCATATAGACTTGGCCTTGATGACTTTCTGAGGTGTGTTCAACATGCATGCGTGGCAAGTAACCTAATTGCAGTGCCTGGCGAGATACCGAAAATGCGCCGGTAATCACGGCCTGTGATGCAATCACCGCGGCTAATGTAGCCAGTATAATCATTGGGAATAGCATCCACTCAGGAGCGAGCAAGTAAAAAGGGTTTTTTACGTATTCCGGGTGTTGTAACACCAAAGCACCCTGGCCAAAGTAATTCAAGATTAAAGCCGGTAATACAAAACCAAACCAGGCAAGGCGGATAGGTACTTTACCAAAGTGGCCCATATCTGCGTATAAAGCTTCTGCGCCGGTAACTGCGAGCACAACTGCGCCCAGTGCCACAAATGCAACCCATGGACTGACCTGAAAGAAGCCGATAGCGTAAATTGGATTAAGCGCATTCAGAATAATCGGGTAGTTGAAAATTTCCAGCGCACCTAATACACCCAGCGTGCCAAACCATAGAAGCATGATGGGGCCGAAGAATGCGCCTACTGTCGCAGTGCCTTTGCTTTGTGCCCAGAATAATGCGAATAAGACAATTAAAGTGATCGGTAATATAAGCGGGTGTAATACTGGTGCGGCAAGTTCCAAGCCTTCAATTGCTGATAATACCGAGATGGCGGGTGTGATCATGCCGTCTGCATAAAACATACAGGCACCTAAAATACCGAGTAGCATGATGATGCGCTGTTTTTTTACACTGTCGGCTGAACTGCGGCTTGCAAGCGCAAGCAGCGCCATGATGCCGCCCTCGCCACGGTTATCGGCACGCATGATAAACGCTACATACTTAACAGATACCACCATGATCAGTGCCCATACAATCAGCGATAGAATGCCGAACATGTTGGCCTCAGTGAGAGGCACCGGGTGGGCACCCACTGAAAACACTTCTTTAATGGTATACAGCGGACTGGTGCCGATGTCGCCATAAACTACGCCTAGTGCGGCGAGAGTAAGCGCCGGGAGTTTTGTTTTATTGCCAGAGGGAGATGACATTAAAATGTGAAGTGCCTGATATTGAGTTAATTATTATCAATCAATTCGTAGATGAAACCAATATATTTTTGTGTTATCGATAGGTTAAAGTTCCATCTGGCAGAATAATGTTTAAGAAATCACTTAACTTCGCTCGTAATGACGATTTAATTAATGTTTCTTTAAGCCTAGCTATTAACTTTATTGATAATCGCGTCAGCTGAGCCAATGCCAAAGGTGAGTTTGACTTGATCACCCTTGTTAAGTTGGTCGCTGTTGCTCAAAATGGCACCGTTTGTATCCTGCACGAAAGCATAACCACGCGTGAGTACCGCCTGCGGGTTCAGGTGCTGCAGGTTCTGGCTCAGGCGCAGCAAGTTTTGCTGTCTGATTTTAAGTTGCTGCAGAGCAGCGCTTTGCAAGCGGCGGGTCATTTGCGCAAGCTGCAATTTTTGCTGATTAATCTGCTGTGTTGGAGAAGTCAGTCTGCGTGCTAGATAGTCCAGTGCTTGTGCGCGTTGATTCAGTGAAAATTGCAGATTCCTGGTTAGATGCATTTTTAACTGGTTGAGAGAACTCAGTAGCGCATCGCGAGACGGCGTCACCAATTCTGCTGCTGCGGTCGGTGTTGCAGCGCGTATGTCCGCGACAAAGTCGCAGATGGTGAAGTCAGTTTCATGCCCAACGCCGCTAACGGTGGGGATTGAACAATTAGCAATCGCACGGGCAACAATTTCTTCGTTAAACTGCCACAAGTCTTCAATACTGCCGCCGCCCCGGCAAATAATCAGTACATCACATTCTGCACGTTCATTTGCGGTATTGATCGCATTAGCAATTAGTTGTGCGACGCCTTTGCCCTGTACTGGCGTTGGGTAAATAATCACCGGAATATTGGGCATGCGTCGTCTTAGTGTGGTGAGTACGTCCCTGAGCGCAGCAGCATCCGCCGAGGTGATAATGCCGATTTGTTTCGGGTGCGCAGGGATAGGCCGCTTGGCTGCTTCATCAAACAAGCCTTCCAGTGCCAGTCTATTCTTGAGTTTCTCAAAGGCTTCAAACAGCGCACCTAAGCCTGCTCGTTGTACAAATTCAACCGTGAGCTGAAAATCGCCACGCGCCTCATATAAGGTAACCGTGCAGCATGCCTCGATTTTGTCACCTTCGCGCGGCACAAAATCTACATAGCTATTGCGGCCTTTGAACATTACGCAACGTACTTGGGCACCTGCATCTTTCAGCGAGAAGTACCAATGGCCGCTGGCTGCTCGTGTGAAGTTGGAAACCTCGCCTGAAACCCAGAATAACGGAAAGCTTTGTTCCAGCACATTGCGTGCCATACGATTGAGTTCACTCACAGTGATTACTTTTGTTGGTGCTGAATTTGCTGTGAAGTCTGTCAAAAGTGCCTCGTTACTATGTGTGATGTTATGGATTATCTGGGTTAAAATGCCTAATCCTAGATTATATCGTGATGAATATGATGCTTAATAAATTTCTTATAGGTCGTACCGGTTATTTGATTGGTTTTTTAAAATGCTTTGCTCTGGTTGGTTTGGCGTTGTGGATACAGACAAAATACAATCTGGAACCGTGTCCGCTCTGCATTTCTCAGCGTATTGTGTTCATGGCGCTTGGGGTTTTGTTTTTGGCGGCTGCCGTGATTCCAAAATTCCCCCGGTTTTTTGCTGCGTTGCAGGTGTTGACTGCGCTTGGTGGTGCAGGTGTGGCGATTCGCCATTGGTGGATTCAGGCACACCGTGACAGCATGGTGGCTGATTGCGGTGTTGGTTTTGATTATATGTTTGAGAATTTTCCATTAGAGAAAGCGCTCACATTGGTATTCAGGGGCACTGGAGATTGCGCTGCGATTGACTGGACTTTTCTAGGCTTCACGATTCCGCAGCTGTCGCTGATTGCGTTTATCGGTTTTGGTGTATTTGCGCTGTACTTGGCACGGTTAAATAAAAATTAGAGAAATTATTACATGTATAAAACAATAGACAATTTTGTCGGCAATACACCGCTAGTTAAGCTGCAGCGCATGGCGGGCAATACCAGCAATACGATTTTGCTGAAGCTGGAAGGTAACAACCCGGCCGGTTCGGTGAAAGATCGGCCAGCTTATTCCATGATTACCCGCGCAGAAGCGCGCGGCGATATCAAACCAGGCGATACGCTGATTGAAGCTACTAGCGGCAATACCGGCATTGCGCTGGCGATGGTGGCAGCGATGCGCGGTTATAAAATGGTGCTGGTAATGCCGGAAAACCAAAGTGTAGAGCGACGCCAGAGTATGAAAGCTTATGGCGCAGAGTTGGTGCTTACCCCAAAAGATGGCAGTATGGAATTGGCGCGTGACGTCGCAATGAAAATGCAGGCTGAAGGCGAGGGTGTTGTGCTGGACCAGTTCGGCAATATGGATAATCCGCTCGCACATTATGAAGGTACCGGCCCTGAAATCTGGCGTGATACGGAAGGCAAAGTCACGCATTTTGTATCAAGCATGGGTACGACTGGCACGATTATGGGTACCTCGCGTTTTTTGAAAGAGCAGAACCCGAACATCCGCATTATCGGCGTGCAGCCGGAAGAAGGCTCGCAAATCCCCGGTATTCGCAAATGGCCGCAGGAATATCTGCCTAAAATCTATGATGCAAAGCGGGTAGATGAACTGATTTACGTGAGCCAAAAAGATGCAGAAAATACCACACGCAAGCTCGCGGCACAGGAAGGTATTTTTGCGGGAATTTCTTCTGGCGGGTCTTTGTTTGCAGCTTTGCAATTATCAAAACGTGTAGAAAATTCGGTGATTGTGACTATCGTGTGCGATAGGGGCGACCGTTATTTATCAACAGGTGTGTTTCCATCCTGATACGATGAAAACCTTTTTTGCAGCCTGTAGTTTCTTTTGCGCAGTTTTTTATAGTTTAAGCGCGCAGGCTGTATCCGAAATTTCTATTAGTGCCGAGCGTGTTGAGCATCCGCAAGTTGATGTTCAAAAGCTGGTGATCAAGCTGAATCTTAAAAAGACTGATGCAAAGCTCAGCATAAACTCTGCAATTAAACAAAAGGCAGATAAAGCGTGGATGGAGTTTAGTCTTAATTGTGAGCTGCCGCGCCAGCAGGTTCCTTTTCAATGTGCTGACGGTTTGCTTAAATCTGAACGCTTGAATATCCCTTTTGGCATTGAACTCTCCCGCTTATATTCAGAAAACAAGCCGGATATTGATGCAACTTTGCAGCTTAAAAATGCCAGCTTCAGTGATGAGGCTGGCTTGCATGCGGCGGAGAAGCTCAATGGCACATTGGCTATTTCACTTAAACCATCAGCTGATACATGGTTATGGCGTACCGCCATCAATTGGCAATCAGGCGAGGTGTTCTGGCAGCCTTTTTATATTGCCAACGGTGGGCACCAGCTTACTGCTAGCGGCAAGCTGGAAAATGAATTGCTGACTTTTAATAGTGCACACCTGAAAGTGAAGGATGTAGGCGAATTAAAGGCAAACGGGCAGTTAAGCTTAAATGATTTTAAGATATTAAATCTGAGTGCAGACTTGCCGCATCTGAATTTGAATGCAGCCTATCCGATGTTTTTTAAACCGCTGCTGGAAAAAACCGCATTTGCAAATGCTGAAATTAACGGCGTTGCAGGACTGAAGCTTGAAATCGAGAACGCTGAACCAAAATTTTTTGAGCTGCTGTTAAAAGATGTCGATATTGCAGACAAGAATGAAAAGTTTACCTTTTATAAAGTAAATGCCAATATCCCCTGGGATTATGATGCAGCAAAGACGGTTAGTTTTGGTTATGAAAGCGGTGCATTGCTGAATCTGCCTTTGGGCAAAACGAATATACAGGCGCAAGTAGATCGATATTCACTGACTGCTCCCAATATTAAGCTGCCAATTCTGGATGGTGCATTACATCTGACCAATATATCAGCGGCACGGAAGGCTGATCAATGGTACTGGCATTTGGGTGCCAAGCTTGACGCTATTTCCATGGAAGATTTTAGTACGCATCTGAAATTGCCAACAATGCATGGTAAGGCTTCTGCTGAGATTCCGCTGGTAACTTATGCTGCAGGGTTGTTAACTACCGATGGCAGTATTTTACTTAATGTATTTGACGGTACGGCGACGGTAACACAGCTAACCATCCAGTCACCTTTAGGTATCGCGCCCAAACTCAATGCCAATATCGCTTTACGTAACCTTGATTTAGGCGTGTTAACCAGTACATTCTCTTTTGGTGCCATTGAAGGTAAGCTGGATGGTGATATTAAAAATCTGGAATTACAAAACTGGAAGCCGGTAAAGTTTGATGCTGTAGTGCAAAGCAGCCCGGGTAAGTACCCAAAGAAAATATCACAGCGCGCGGTTGAAAATATTTCGGCTTTGGGCGGGGGCGGTGCAGCGGCTGCTGTACAGCGTAGTTTCTTGCGATTTTTTGAGCAGTTTAATTATGGAAAAATGGGTCTGAGCTGCCGTTTGCGTAACGATATTTGTGAAATGGGCGGTGTTGAGTCAACGCCACAGGGGTATATCATCGTTAAAGGAAGTGGCATCCCTGCAATTACGGTGATGGGGTACAATAAAACGGTAGGCTGGAGTGAGTTGCTATCGCGTATCAAACGTGTGATCGATGGCAATACCAAGGCCGTAGTGCAGTAATGATAGTGCAGTAATCTTAGTGCACTAATAAGTTGCAGTAATAAATAAAATACAGCAACTTGCTTTTAAAAGCAGTTATTTAGAATAAAAAGGACAAATGATGAAAAATTGGATGCTTGGATTAGCCTTTGTGTGCGTAATACCGGCATGCGTCACGATCAATATTTACTTTCCTGCAGCAGCAGCAGAAAAAGCAGCAGACAAAATTATTGATGATGTTTGGCAGTTAAAAAATGGCGCTGAAAAACCAACTATAAATAAAGAAGAGCCCGCAGCTCCTTCTGCTAAATAATCCTGAAAATAAATAAAGGAATCATGATGAAAAAGATATTACTTGGCTTGATGTTGCTAGGCACATTGATTGGCAGCCAATTTGTGGCCGCTGCCGCGGACCTGGAAGTGAATACACCGGCTATCTCCGCAATTAAGAACAGCATGCAGGCGCGCCATGCGCAGCTTGGACCTTTTTATACCAGCGGTGCGATTGGGCTAACTAAAGATGGCATGATTGCCGTGAAAGATGCTAATGCAGTACCACTGGCACAACGCGGCGCATTAACTGGACTGGTTAAAGACGAAAATGCTGATCGCAGTAAGTTGTATAAGGAAATCGCTGTGGCAAATGGCCACCCGGAATGGCAGGCTGAAATACAAAGTACTTTTGCCGGCCGCTGGATAGATAAAGCACAATCCGGCTGGTGGGTGCAGGGCGCCGGTGGATGGACACAAAAATAAGCTGAGCGTATGACACCTACTTTAGTATTTGATATTGAGACCATTCCTGACGTTAACGGCCTGCGCAGTTTACTGGAGTTATCCGCAGACACTTCGGATGAAGATGTTGCCAATATAGCGTTGCACCTGCGCCGTCAGCAGAACGGCACGGAGTTTCTGCCTTTGCATCAGCACAAAATTTGCGCTATTTCATGTGCCCTCAGGGAAGGTAACCACTTTAGAGTGTGGACCTTGGGCGATGCTAATTCCTCGGAAGCCGAGATCATTCAACGTTTTTTTGACGGGATTGAGAAATATACGCCGCAGATCATCTCCTGGAATGGCGGCGGTTTTGATTTGCCGGTGCTGCATTACCGTGGCTTGATCCATGGAATTAACGCCAGCCGCTACTGGGATTTAGGTGAGGATGATAAAGACTTTAAGTGGAACAACTACATCAGCCGCTATCACACGCGCCATCTGGATCTGATGGATTTAATGGCGATGTTCAATGCCCGTGCCAATGCGCCGCTGGATGATCTGGCAAAGTTATGTGGCTTTCCCGGCAAGCTTGGTATGGATGGCAGTAAGGTGTGGGATGCCTACAAAGCTGGGCAACTGGAAGAAATCCGTAATTATTGTGAAACGGATGTAGCTAATACGCATCTGGTGTATTTGCGTTTTCAGCTGATGCGCGGGCATTTAACGCCGGCCGCTTATGAAGCCGAGATTAAACTGGTGCGTGATACGCTGGCAGGGTATAGCACGCCACATTGGGCTGAGTTCCTGGCTGCTTGGAAATAAGTCCTGCTATTTATTCAAGTTTATCGGGTATGAAGTGCTTCGTTCCAGCGCTTGCATTTTCCAAGCTAACAAATGTAATTAACCTGCGTTGTCATTCCTGTAATTTGTAAACCATTCGGGTTAAAATCACGCCTTAAATTCAATCACAGGTTTTTTTATGGCACGTCGTTCGCGCAGTCGCAGCTCAATTCCACAAGTCTTTGATATCAAACACGCAGTCATCGAATCGTTAGACCAGGAAGGTCGCGGTGTTGCGCATGTAGATGGCAAAACAATTTTCATTGATGGTGCATTGCCGAATGAAAAAGTGACTTTCCAATCACATCTGGCCAAGCCGTCTTACGAAGTTGCCAATGTGGTTGAGGTGTTGAAGCAATCCAACCAGCGGCTTACTCCCAAGTGTGTGCATTTTGGTAAATGCGGCGGCTGTAAGCTGCAACATCTGGACTTCGCTGCGCAAGTTGCAGCAAAACAAAGATTGCTTGAAAAAGACCTATGGCATATCGGCAAGGTGAAAGCCGAAAATATGCTGCCGCCTTTGTACGGCCCAACCTGGGGTTATCGCCATAAAGCCAGGTTAAGCGTTAAATATGTTGAGAAAAAACAGCGTGTGCTAGTCGGCTTTAATGAAAAGGCAACACGCTTTGTAGCTGACATGAATTCATGTGACGTGCTGGTGCCGGAGGTTTCTGCGTTAATCGAGCCTTTGCAGCATTTGATATTACAGCTAAGCCTGAAAGATAAAATTCCGCAAATTGAGTTGGCCGTTGGCGAGGCCATTGAAAGCAAGCCGGTGATCGTTCTGATTCTGCGCATTATGGGTCCGTTAACTTCACAGGATGAGGCGCTGCTGAAATCTTTTGCTGATGCGCATACGGTACAAGTCTGGACTCAAACTAAAGGCCCGGACACGATTAAACCCTTCTATCCAATAGATGCAGCTCAGCTGCAATATAGCCTGCCTGAGTTCGGACTAACGTATCCGTTCAAACCCAATGAGTTTACACAAGTAAACCCACAGATCAATCAGGTCATGATACGCCGTGCTATGCAGTTGCTGGTGCCGCAAGCCGATGAAAAGATTGCGGATTTCTTTTGCGGAATAGGTAATTTTACCTTGCCGATCGCGCGCAGCGGTGCACAAGTGCTAGGGTTGGAGGGGCTGGATAATCTGGTTGAGCGTGCCAATGAGAGTGCACAGTTAAATAGTATTAATAATGTCAGGTTCGGTGTTTCGGATCTATTTAAAATGACGCCGGAAACGCTGACAGGATTAGGTCATTTTGATAAATGGCTAATTGATCCACCGCGTGATGGTGCCTATGAGTTAGTAAAATCACTGGACTTTATGAATAATCCTCAGCGTATCGTGTATGTATCTTGTAGTCCGGCAACATTGGCGCGTGATGCCGGAGTGTTGGTCAATGAAAAAGGTTACCTGTTGAAAGCTGCCGGGGTTATTAATATGTTCCCGCATACGGCACACGTAGAGTCTATTGCTTTATTTGAGTTAAAAGCGTGATTTTTCTTCTTTGTTGTATAAAAACAACATTTAATATTTAGCTGTTACCGATTTGATTTGAATCAAACTTCGCTTATTTCGAAACTTTATAATTACCACATTGAGATTAGGTTATTTAATTGTTTTATTAAGTGGAGAGTACGTAAATGAAAAAATCATTATTAGTGTTGGCATTAGCTGCAGCTTTTGCCCCAATGTTGGCTCAAGCTGAAGCTGGTGACTGGGTAGTTCGTGTACGTGCTACAAATATCAGTCCTGATGAAGATAGTAAATTAGGTAAAATGACTAATAATGCGCTTGCTGGTGGTGTGCCAAATTCAGTATTGAATTCAGGTGCTGAATTACAAGTTGAAAGCAACACCATCCCAGAGTTAGACATTTCTTACTATTTTACAAAACATATCGCTGCTGAGTTAATTTTGGCTCTTGGATCAAAGCATGATGTAAATATTCACAAAAATGGTGATGTAGGACAATTGCTTCCAGGTAAATATAGCTTAGGAGAAGTGAATGCATTGCCACCTACATTGACTTTGCAGTGGCACTTTAATCCAGATCAAACGATTGATCCATATGTTGGTGCGGGTGTTAACTATACACGCTTCATGGATAATGGACTCAAGCTTTTAGATACATTCCCGATTCGTGTAGAAAGCAACAGTTTTGGTGCTGCATTACAAGCAGGTGTTGATATTAACTTGAAAGATGGCTGGTTAATCAACGCAGACGTTAAAAAATTATGGATAGACACAGATGTTAAAATGGACATGCGCGATGGCGCAGGTTACCGTAAAATTGACAAGTTAGATATCGATCCATGGGTAATCAGCGTTGGTTTTGGTAAGAAGTTCTAATAGTTATTAGTTGAGAGTTTAGTCCCCCTTAGTTAATACAATTTAAGAACTCCACATTAGCCCCTGTTCTAATCTATAGGGGCTTTTTTTATGTTTGCTATATTGAAGTTATTCATAAAAAAACCTCATTGAGATGATAGTCCCAATGAGGTTTTATGTATTATAAATTAAATAATTAAATTATTTTAGAGAATCTTGCGCGGTTACGATCAGTCTGCAGGTATCGATCAAATAGCATTGCAACTGCACGCACAAAGAACCAGCCAAAGTCAGTCACTTGTATACCATTATCTTCAAGCACCACCATGCCTGATTTTTCTAGCTCCTTAAGTGCTTCCAGTTCAGCGGAGAAGTAGTTCTTAAAGTCAATCATGTATGCGAGTTCGATGGATTCATACTGTAAAGAGCCTTGACACATCAGTGCCATGATCACTGCGCGACGCACCAGATCATCGCGTGACAGCGCCAGGCCGCGCACGACAGGGAAGCGGCCTTGGTTGAGAAAGTCATAATATTCTTCAAGCGTTTTGGCGTTCTGGCTGTAAGTTGCGCCTATGCGTCCAATTGAAGAGACGCCGAGTCCTATCAGGTCGCAATCCGGCTGCGTACTATAGCCCTGGAAATTGCGATGCAGCCTGCCTTGGCGTTTAGCAATTGCCAAGGCATCCGTAGGTAAGGCAAAGTGATCCATACCAATATATACATAGCCTGCATCTACAAAGGTAGATAGCGCATTGGATAGCATGGCTATTTTGTCTGATGCAGCCGGAAGTTCGTAGCTATCGATACGGCGCTGTGGTTTAAAGCGTTCTGGCAAGTGCGCATAGGCATAGAGTGCAATGCGTTCTGGCTTGAGCTCCACAACTTGTTCTAATGTCTTTTTAAAAGATTCAGAAGTCTGTTTTGGTAGGCCATAAATCAGATCAACATTCACGGAGTCAAATTTTAGTGCTCGTGCAGCCTCAACCAGTGAAAATACCTGCTCTGCAGGCTGAATGCGATGCACGGCTTTTTGTACTTCTGGGTCAAAGTCTTGCACACCAAAACTCAAACGATTGAAGCCAAGTGATGCAATATGAGCAAGGCGCTTTTCATCTACCGTGCGCGGGTCAATTTCTATGGAGTATTCCCCGCCTGGTGCCAGCGTAAAGCTGCGCTTGATCATGGTCATCAGTTCGCTGAGTTCGTCATCACTGAAGAAAGTTGGTGAGCCGCCGCCTAAATGCAGCTGCGAGATTGTTTGTCCAACACCTAGGTGCTTCACATGCAGATCAATCTCTTTGCTCAGATACCCAAGATACTCAACGCTACGCTCATGGTGCTTGGTAATGATTTTATTGCATGCGCAGTAAAAGCAAAGATTTTCACAAAAAGGAATATGTACGTAGATTGATAGTGGCAATGCTAACCCGCCCACACGCCTCTGATCCAGTGTCAGCTTATATGAATCTTCAGTAAAGGCTTCTACAAATCGGTCTGCCGTTGGGTAAGAGGTATAGCGCGGCCCGCTTACATCGAACTTCTGTATTGTCTCTGGTGTAAGTAGAGGAATGACACTATTTATGCTTACTACCGGTTTACCATTGTTAACATCTTTGGTGGTAAGTTCTTCGGGGCTATTTGCTATCATCGAGCTACTCCTAATCTAGGATCGGACTTTGCCAGATAAACGCCCAAAAAACTTTGACGCAAATCAAATGAATACTTAAATAATTAATTACATTAAGTTGGATGTTGAGATGCAAATGAATATTTATCACTTTTATTATATTATTCAGTTTGCCAGACATATTGCTAGCAACGAATCTACGAAAGCGGTATGCTTATCTCATCGAGTTAATTAAAATTATATGCAACCCACTTTAAATACACTTGAAGGCCTCAAAGTTGCCTGTTCAAACTGTAATCTCCGCGAACTTTGTATGCCCACCGGCTTTAATAAAGATGAAATGCAAAAGCTTGACGAAGTGGTTGAAAAACGCCGTCGCGTCAAACAAGGTGAAGCATTATTCAGCAGTGGTGAAGCTTTTACCTCGCTCTATGCAATTCGTACCGGATTTTTTAAGACCTGTGTGATTAGCGAAGATGGTCGCGAGCAGGTGACCGGATTTCAAATGGCAGGTGAAATCATCGGTATGGATGGCATTGTCAGTGATCATCACAATTGCAGCGCAGTGGCACTTGAAGATGCAGAAGTATGTGTGATGCCATTTTCTGATATAGAGAATTTGTCACGTGAACTGCCTGGCTTACAGCGGCACGTGCATAAAATCATGAGCCGTGAAATCGTGCGTGAAAATGGCGTGATGATGCTGTTGGGTAATATGCGAGCAGAAGAGCGTTTAGCCGCATTCTTACTGAATCTGGTACAGCGTCTGCATGCACGCGGTTTATCGCAGTCTGAGCTGGTATTACGTATGACGCGTGAGGAGATTGGCAGCTATCTTGGATTGAAACTTGAAACCGTTAGCCGTGCTTTTTCAAAGTTTAGTGAAGAGGGTATTATCGAAGTAAAGCAGCGCTATGTGAAAATTGTTGCGCCAGATGCTTTAAAGAAAATATTTAATCCTCAGACCTATTATTAAGAATCTTAATATTAAACAGAGCCTGATAGAAATATCGCTCTGAATCGCTATATGACATTACAGGGACACCTTACTCCCGCCAACCACAACCGCGATGTTGTCGGTATGCGTTACATTTACCCTGTCGTTTCGCGCCGTGCAGGCGGAGTTTCAATCGGTATTAATCTCAATGTAAATAATGCATGTAACTGGCGCTGCATCTATTGCAATGTACCAGACCTTAGTCGCGGGTCGCCGCCGCCAATCGAGCTGGATGTTCTGGAGCATGAGCTGCGTACATTTTTAGATGATGTTTTACATGGCGACTTTATGCAGTTGCATGTGCATGAAGATGATCGTCAATTAAAGGACATTGCCTTCTCAGGCAATGGTGAGCCAACTAGTGCTAAAGAGTTTCCGCAAGTGCTTGTGCTGGTCGAAAAAGTGCTAGCCGAGTATGGCCTGCTTGGTAGTATTAAAGTCCGGCTGATTACCAATGGTAGCCTCATGGATAAGCCTGCGGTACTAGAGAGCATGCGCCATCTGGCTAAGTGTAACGGTGAAGTCTGGTTTAAGGTAGATGCCGGTACTAAAGAGGCCATTGCCCGTATCAATGATGTTACTTTAAATCCGCAAAGTCATATCCAGCGCCTTGAAAACTGTGCCAAAGCGTGCCCGACATTTATACAAACCTGCATGTTTGGCCTGGATGGTCATCCACCGAGCGAAGAGGATATTGCCGCTTATCTGGCATTAATCAGTCAGGTGAAACAGGTAATAAAGGGTGTTCATCTATATGGTTTGGCACGCCTGTCGCTACAGCCGGAGGCCAGCAGGTTAACGCGTTTATCTGCTGAGTGGCTGGAGTCAGTGGCACAGCGAATACGCTTACTGGGCATCACTGTGCACGTCAGTCCTTAGGGCAGGGTGATGTGCCGATTACGCTTATAGTGCTGAGAAGCACCAACTTGATTATCCGTTATTCAGCAGCACATCACAATCAGCGGCATAGGCGATGCCTTTGCTAACACTGCCAAGCAGCCATTCTTCAATATTCTTTGTATTGTGTTTCCCTATCACAATTAAATCTGCATGCAGCGCTTTTGCTCGTGCGCATATTGCCTCCGGTGGGTAGCCGTTTAGAATCTGACGCGACATATGACCATTGCTCTGTGCCTTGAGTATGTCATCCAGTTGTTGTTCTGCATGTGTCAGTGCCTTAGTACGGTATTCATCCAGTAGCGCTTCGTCAATGCCAGCTTTGTACATATGTGCTTCCTGATTGCTATCAAATATCAGTAAGAGCTCTATTTTTGCTGTTGGGGCAATCGTACTTGCCATCACAGGAACTTGCACTGAGCCCGGCGAAAGGTCAACAGCGGCAACGACTTGCTGATAGCTCTTTATGGATTCACTTTTGCTTTTGACGATCATCACTGGGCATTTTGCTATTTTTAATAAACGCAGTGCCGTAGAGCCAATCAATTTTGCCAGCAGAGAGTTTTCGCCTTGAGCTCCCGCTACTATCAATCCTGCATTTGAGGAGGCTGCATAGCTTGCAATTTCAGTATAGGCGCGGCCAATACGGTTGCAGGCATGTACTTTTATCGAGAATTGCTCACGTAATTGTTTGGCGACTGTTTCCAGTTGTGTTTTGATAGTTTGCTGCTGAACCTGCTGGTAGTGCATTTGAAAGTCATAGGACAGTTCTGAGCCTACATACAGATCCAGAGGGTGCACCACATGGATCAGGTGTAATTCCGCACCCAATTCCTGTGCAAGAAATGCTGCACGCGTTGTCGCAGCATTGGCTGGACTTGAAAAGTCAGTAGCAGCTACGATGTGTTGAATTTTCTTCATAGCGCTCTCCTTAATACAATAAGAACCATTATCAAGACAATGTAATCAGTGTATTCCCATCACGGGTTTTTATCAAATCAGTGATGTTGGGTCTTGCTTGCGCAGGGTATATATCTCTATTTTTATGAATAGTAGAGCCAATCTGTGCGTACCAGCCATTTTTCAATTTCTACAGCAATAAATATTACACTGGATAATGCAAAGCAAATAATCAGTTCACGTAAGGTCAGCGGCTGGGTTTTGAAAATTGCGTTTAGGGTTGGCATATAAATAATAGCCATTTGCAGCAAAATTGACGCGCATACAGCCATAGCCAGATATCGGTTTGAAAAGAAGCCGAGGCTGAATGTAGAAATCTTGTCTGAGCGAATCGCCATAACGTGCGCTAACTGCGACAGCGTCAGTACGGTAAATGCCATTGTTTGCCAGTGAGATTCCCCTGAATGATAGGCCCAGGCTTGGCATAATAATGTGATCGCTGCCATTAACAGGCCAACCCAGATCATATGCTGCCACATCCCATGTGAAAATAAACTCTCATTTGGCCGCCGCGGCGGACGTTTCATAATGTCTTTTTCGGCGGGCTCGGTAGTCAATGCGAGTGCTGGCAAGCCGTCAGTGACTAGATTTATCCAGAGTATGTGGATTGGTAATAGTGGAATGGGCAAGCCTAGAAATGGCGCTAGGAATATAGTCCATATTTCAGCGGAATTGGTCGTGACGGCATAGCGCACAAACTTGCGAATGTTGTCGTAAAGGTGCCGACCGTAGCGTACAGCATGCACGATCGTCGCAAAGTTATCATCCAATAGCACCATATGTGCCGCTTCGCGAGCAACGTCGGTACCGCCTTTGCCCATAGCGATGCCGATGTCTGCGGTTTTAAGTGCGGGGGCATCATTTACGCCATCCCCAGTCATTGCGACCACTTCACCTTTATCCTGCAGCGCTTTCACTATCTTGATTTTTTGCATGGGGTCAACGCGCGCATATACACGAACATGCTCAACTTGTGCCTCAAATGCCTGCTGGTCCAAGCGTGATAATTCGCTACCGGTCATTACAATGCTGTCGCTGTTTTTCAGAATCCCAAGTTCGTGTGCAATAGCACGCGCTGTGGCAGGGTGATCGCCAGTAATCATCACTGGTGTAATGCCTGCAGATTTGCATAATGCAACTGCTTGTTTTGCCTCGCTACGCGGCGGATCGATGAGTCCGGCAAAGCCTAAAAATACCAATTCTTTTTCCAAATATTCAGGCGGCTCATCATCTGGCAAGGTAGGCCATTTGCGATAAGCAAAGGCCAGTACGCGCAGGCCATCGGTAGCCATAGCTTCTGCAACCTGCAGCAGCGCAGCTCTATCAGTAGGTATTTCTCTGTTTGAGGTAAGTGTAAGTATGCATTGGGCTATCAGAGCTTCCGGAGAGCCTTTAGTGTAAGCGATGATGCTATCCGTTGTACGATGAAAGGTTGTCATGCATTTACGTTCCGAATCAAATGCAAGTTCTTTCAGCCTTGGAATTGTATGTTCAAGGTGTTTTTTATCCCAGCCTGCTTCTAGCGCAGCATGTAGCAATGCCGCTTCAGTCGGTTCTCCCTGAACTTTGCCATGACTATCCTGATGCGCATCATTGCTCAATGCCATTGCATGGAACAGGGCATTCCAAGGCTCATCATGGCCTGGAATCTGTACAATCTTTATATGCTGATGATCTGCATACAGTGAGGTGACATGCATTTTGTTCTGTGTGAGGGTGCCGGTTTTGTCGCTACAGATAAAAGTGACTGACCCTAACGTTTCTACTGCTGGCAGTCGGCGGATCAGGGCATGCTGCTTGACCATTTTATGCGCACCCAGTGCCAGCGAAATAGTAACTACTGCTGGCAAAGCTTCAGGAATCGCAGCCACAGCTAGACTCACTGCAGTCATGAACATCAGTAGCAATGGCTCACCCCGGACGATGCCGATTGCAAATACCAGCGTACAAATAGCAAGGGCTGCCACAGCCAGTTTTTTACCAAAATCCGCCAGACGTTTCTGCATCGGCGTTTTGGATTGGTCGCCATCGACTAACAATGAGGCAATTTTACCCAATTCAGTGCGCATGCCGGTTGCCACTACAAGGCCGCGTCCACGGCCATGCGTTACGATAGTACCTTTATAGGCTAAGCAAGTTTTATCGCCAAGCGGTGCATCTGTATGCGGAATACTATTGGTTTGCTTATCTACTGATACAGACTCGCCAGTCAGGGCTGATTCATCAATTTTAAGCTGGCTGGACTCAGTAAGGCGTAGGTCTGCGGATATCAGATTGCCGGCTTCTAGCAACACCGCATCGCCCAAAACCAGTTCAGAAGCATTAATAGTATGAATGCTGTTTTCGCGCATCACCTGCACAGTGGCTTCTGACATGCGCTTAAGTGCTGCCATTGAACGTTCTGCACGGTATTCTTGAATAAAACCAATTACTGCATTGAGTGTGATGATGACAATAATCGCAATCGTGTCTTCTATATCTCCAACAATGCCGGAAATAATCGCTGCGGCGATCAATACCAGAATCATAAATTCAGAAAACTGGTCCAGCAGCATACGCCAGGGAGAACGGCTCTTTGTTTCATTAAGCGCATTAGCACCATACTGCGCATAGCGCTTGCCGGCCTCATCATGGCTTAAACCAGCTTGCGACGTGGTCTTGAGTTTTTGTGCTGTTTCTTCAGCGGATAACGTATGCCATAGTTTGAAATGATCCATATTGCCTTATCCCGATACAAGGGCTAATTATCAATGAACGTATGGATCATAGTAACGGATTCTGGCTTGATGGATATGAATTTGTTCGCCTGAGTAACTTGTAATTTTTGTGCAGCTAAAGCGAA
>Ga0207972_100091_pt1 | contig 35515 bp, 35 predicted proteins | sample LakWasMe75_LOW10_2_FD_183903 | JGI IMG/M metagenome (GOLD analysis project Ga0207972, IMG submission 183903) | Freshwater sediment methanotrophic microbial communities from Lake Washington under simulated oxygen tension - Sediment Metagenome... | ecosystem: Environmental > Aquatic > Freshwater >...
CACGCAAGAACCACGAGAAATCCGATAGAAGGAATCATAGAGGGCGCCCACAATCCCCCGCCTACGCTCAAAACAGCCCAGCACCCTATCGAGCCAAACACCCCTTGCAAGAGCCGTATCCCATACGCTTCACCAACACGCCCACTACCCTCCACCAAAGCTAAAAAAGGAAGCGCCAATATATTAACCGCCGTGGCAATTACCAAACATATCCATGGCCATTGCCACTCAGTTATTAAAAGCCACGCATTGCTATCTTTCTCGCCAAAAAAAATCAGCCCTGCGGGAATCATCAAAAAACAAAAAGCCAACCCGAGAAGCAAATACAAGCGTAAAGATTGCCCGACAAGACTTAAGAACTGCTCTTTACTTTCACCAACGACACGCCCTTTACCAAGCCACTTCATATTAATGAAAAGGTGGGCCGAGAATTGTACAAGTACGATTGATAGACCCAGATCGAACAGGGTATAAAGCGCCGCCAAACTTAAGAAGCTGTAGTACCAGCCTTGTTGAATCGGTGTTAGAAAATGTGTCAGCAATAAAATCGTCACCAGACCCGATAAAGCCTGCCAAAGACGCTGCGCAAAAATTACCGTAATATCAAACCGCATTCCCTTTACCTTAAAGTTTTGCACAACATAGTGATGTTTTTTTATTAGCTGGATTCAAGTCAATAATGGAGAAATCATCATATCGCTGCAGCATTAGCTGATACTCGTTTGAATAACGAGCAGGAGACTTGTAATTGATCTCCTGCTCGCTCACCAGAATGACCTGCACTCAAAAAAAAGCAGGCAATAGAGTCAGATGTGAATGTTGTTTTAATGTATCGGGTGTTTTGTCATTAATATGGCAAGAATGTTTTAATTGAAGCACACCTGTTTTTATACTGACTAAATCAGTGTTAAGAGGAATTGAAGGATCAATTCAGCCTAATTATTTCGATCGTCAGTATGGCTATGCACAAAAAGTTTGGCAAATTAATCAATCCCGCCTGCCTGAAGATTCACTTTAAATTACTGATAGAAAATAACAGCGCAATACTGCTGGCAATGTCCATTAAAAGAATGCGATATAATTATTTTTAAACAATCAACACAAGCACTAAGGCAAGGGCAATTTTTTCATTTCGCTGCGAGCAATACAACAGACATCGCCGACCTTCTGTGAATAAGGCATAAATGATCGTGGCAAACTACCGCAGCGCACTGCTACGCCCGATGAGTCCGTGTCTGTAAAGAAACGACGAATATTATCGCTATCGTTTTGGTAAAAGATATAAGTAATTGCCATTGGCCACTTAGTTTTTTGAAAATACAAGTAAGTATAATCATCTATTACTACTTTTTTACTATTAATTTTGTCAATACTACAATTTTTTGAAATAGTATCAAGATCGTTAGAGGCATTCTTTGAATCATAATGCGCAATTGAAATACTAGGTCCAGCGTACCCATTTATGAATGCTGAAAAATACCTATGAACAAACACCATTTGTGACAATAAAGCTATAACGCCTAAATAGAAGAACACTTTTCTCCCAATAGGTTTAAGAAGTATGTGATTTAAATTCTCCCCAATAAAAAATATCATAATTATCGATATGATAGCGTATACATAACCTGCATCGTACCAATTCTTTGGGATATTAAATACCGCACTCATCAGCACACAGACAAACAATGCCAGCAATAGCAAATTAACAGTAACAAATTGACCGGATAAAATATCTTTTCGGTAGTAATGAACCGGAAGAAAAATCAGTGCAGTAAAAAAGAAAGCTGTAACATTAATCTTAATAAAAATATTAACAAATTTAGCTGCAGGGCCAAGCACAAAACTAGGGAGATAATTAGCGTCTGTAATTTCCTGAAAGCCAAGTTGATCTAAATATTTTGGAAACTGCATTAAGCTCTGGTAAGCCAAATCAAAAAAATGGGAGGGAGCATAAAACAATAATGCAGGATCAATTGAAAAGCTTTTGAGAGCGGTATTTATGTCGGGTACCTCGTTACATTGAAATGCATATTTCCAAGTTATGTAAGCTTGTACAATATGCAGCATAAGCAAGATCATGGCACAAACAAATGGCAAAACAGTTTTAAAACATCTAAATATTTGCCAGCCGACAATTAAAAAAAATGGCGTTAAAAATAAGCCTTTGCCATGCCCATATAAAATTAAAGAAATAGCTACAAAATATATAACTACCAATCCTAGCTTCTTCCATAAGTGACTTTCTGATTCCAGACGCCTACTAATAATGAAAATAAAAATCAAGGCCATCACCGAAGGAAAGATTAGCTGTTCGCCACGGTTAGTAATTAAAAAAATGGGGAATACCCCAACGGCAAATATCGAAATTATTAATCCAGTAATATAGAGGCCTTGATGACGGTAATTTATCCCACCTTTATCATTCTTTAAACTAGCCTTTACTTGTAAATTTAAATATAGCGCACAGCCTAAAATCCAAAATGAAGCAATTATAAAACCAACCTGCCTTAGTGCATAAAAGCTTTTTAGATGACCATGCAACGCCCAATTTATGAATCCTGGTATGTATTGCGTCAAAAGTATTGGCTGAATGAATGTGGATATACATGTAGGCGCGCCGCTAATTTTTTCAGGAAAATCATAGGCAAAACGAGAAAGCGTTAAGCGTACTTGTATTTCATCCGGATATATTGGAAAAAAGTAAGCGGTAAGCGAAGTTAGACAAAACGCGATTATCAAGGCTATTGAAAGTAGAACTACCAAATCCATGGAGTACAACAACCTCAATGAGGCTTTTTTTAGATTATCAAGCATATTCTTGTTATTTTTATTTTATCGAATTAATAATGTGAGTTTTGTTATTAATAATGATGACTTATATAAATCAGCTAGAAGTATTATTCTATCTAGATCGCACCAAGGCAATGCATCATGATGAAATGCATAAATAACAATGATAAAGCCAGGAACAGGGGGAGTTGAACATAAGATTTAGGAATTCATAAAAGTGGATAATTACAGCCATTCACTTTTTGCTTTCAAGATACCCGACTATCTGAGCAATAACATTTCCAGAATGCTTGTATTTAATTGACCATTCACGAATAGGGCTTGGCTTAATGCGCTGCTTAGTATGTATACTTTCCACATTGATATACATTCATCCCTGGCTACCGACAATGATCCCAATAATAATAAATGCCAATCCCACCATTCTAATCATGCTTAATGTTTCACCAAAGAAAAACCATCCCATAAAAACCACACTCACAAAAGAAAAGCTGGTCAAGGGATACGCATAACTAATATCAAGCTTGGTAAGAGCTATAACCCAAACTGGAAATGATAAAAAAGCCGAGAACAAGGCCGAAATTACCCAAGGTGAAAACATGAAATGCACAATAAATCCAAGGCGTCCCTCCCAGTCCTCCGGTAATGCCCCGGCCATTGATAATTGCCACTTAATTATCATCTGACCAAATACCGTTAAGGCCACTGTCAGTAATACACACAAATATCCCATTTTAACAGGCTCTGGCAACCACTAAACAACTCGCACCAAATTTATAACGGCCACCGTTAACAATGCGAAGAAACTCATCATCAAGAAATTTATTCAATAATTTTGATATTATTCCCCCCGGCGGACAGTGTTCTCGTTCGCTACTGGCCGAAGTACGTTTTCCTCGCAACCCCCAAAGGGAAGGAATCGAGCGCAATAGAAAAATTGGGACAATCAATGGTCTAAAAAAATAGGTTTTATACTCTAACGCAAATCCAGCATTTTCAAATTTACGACTTAAATCTTTTAAATCGTATCTTCGATAATGCCCAGCATAATTATCCTCATTTGACCAAAGAACTTTATAAGCTGGGACAGCACAGTATATTCGCCCATCAACAGGCATTAATTTTCTAATATAAGCTAAAAATTCGGCTTCATTGGGAATATGTTCCAAAACATCAAAAATCCCGACATTTGAAAACTGCCCATTCTTAAAACCTGCATTTTCAATATTAGAACAAATTACATTTTTAACCCCACGATGTTTAGCTGTTATAGCGCACCACACTGTTGGCTCAATAGCAATCATATCGTGCCCTTCATTTTGCAAAGCTATTGAGACGGAGCCATTTCCAGCGCCAACCTCATAAATCGGACCTATAGGTGGGTATTGTTTAATAATCTCAGCAAATAATCTCGTTCTATGTCGATACCAAAAAGACTTCTCTTCTAGATTGCCCCAATCAGTGACATCATCCTCAAGAAATGCAAAATCTTCATGTCCTTTGGCATACCAAACGCCATCTTCAGCCAATTGAAGCGAATCCGGAAAGTTATCGGATTGTGTTTTAAAGACATCAGTCGTCACGCTGTACATCCATCTTTTCACTAATAATGTAATGGGGGCGCTTTCTTGTTTCTTCGATGTTGCGCCAGAGATATTCTCCAATGACACCAAAAGCCAACAATTGCATTCCATTCAAAAAAAGCATAACAACCATCAATGACGCCCATCCTTCAACTTTTGAGCCTCCAGTATACACATACCAAGTTATTACCAATGCGGCAACTATAGAAAGAAAAAAAAGCATGATTCCGGCTATTGATATGATTCTTAAAGGCATAAATGAATAACCGGCAAAACCATCAATCAAATACTTTATTTTTTTGCCTAACGAAGTTTGCGATTTACCATGAATTCTTTTTTCTCGTTTGTAAGGAATAACAAATGGCGTCTCACCGTAATAGAGTAATCTACCCTGCATGAAGATATGTTGCTCTGGATTATTCACATAGTAGTTCCTGATTTCTCTGTCCATCAGAAAAAAATCAAACCCCCCCTTTGGCAGATTGGGTACAGCATAGCGTTTTAAAACGTTCCATGAAAATTTGGAGATAACATCATTAAATAATCCATCATCTCTAGTAGTGCGCTTCCCAACAACTAACTTATGCCCTTTAAGCCATGCGCCTACCATGTCGCCAACGATTCCTGGGGGGTCTTGCATATCGGCTGCCATTGAAATCACACCATCCCCTTTTGCATAGGTGTAACCAGCTAACAAAGCAGCACTTTGTCCAAAATTTCTCGTAAAATTTATTAATGTAAATTTATCCGGCTTTTCCGCTTGCAATTTTTGCATAATTGCCCACGATTCATCAGTTGATCCGTCGTTAACCAACACAAAATCGTAATCGATCACATCTGCATAGGTATCAAGCGCATCAGACACAGCCTGATACACAAGCTCAATAGAACCCGCATTCATAAAGACTGGTATCACTACGGTGAGTTTTTTCTGCATGTTTTTTTAAATCTTAAATGAACTTCCCTGCGGAAAGGCCACAGGGAATTACTAGTTAAATGTCTCTCGGCAAAACCAAGAATTTGCCTCAAACTACCTGCCAATTTCCGTCATCACTTTTAGTGATGCTGCTGGTGCCTTGGCATCCACATCGAGCAGCCTGATCAATCACCTCGGCCCCTTTTTAATTTGGCTTAATTGCGATTACTTCCATTGCGTCGGATTGGCTGAACCTAGCTAAAAACCACTCCAACGGGAAAAACAATATAACAAAGAAAGGATTATGATGAGAAAATATCCGCGCCAACCACGGCGGAAAACCAGCACGCAGTAGAGTTATGTGTATTGACCAAGGAGTTAATCCTGGGCGGACACAACTGTGAATAGTTTGAACGACCAAGCCGACAGACTCAACAGATTGTCGCAAGGTATTCCAGTCGAAGTGTACGAGGTGGCGTGGAAGATGATATCCCCACCAATTTTTACCGAATAAATTTCGCATAGGTGTTTCAATATTTGGCTGCTCCGATAATAAAACACCTCCGGGCTTGAGAATTCGGAAAATCTCCCTTAGCGTCGACATATGGTCAGGAACATGCTCAAGAACATGTGACATTGTAACAACGTCAAAAAAATTATCGGGATACCCTGCCTTATCGAGAGTGCATGCTTTCACAGGTATCCCTCGCGAAGCACAGCGCGCCGCGATCTCAGCATTCGGTTCACAGCCATGCACCTCCCATGCAGTTGATTCTTTGAGATACCCGAGGAACTCACCCGTTGCACACCCAACATCAAGAAACCGTCCGTTGTCAGGTACGAACTTGTCGAGATCCCTGCGCCGGCTTTCATGCTTGGAACGCTCCCGTAGCCTTGTCAAAAGCCCCGGCTTGTCATAACAGATATAATTGTCTTTATAGAAATATCTGAGGAGATCGTCAAACTTGGGCCTAGGACAGGTATAGCACAATCCGCAGTTTCGGCATTTGATAACAGTGAAAGAAATCGTGCAGTTTGTTAGGTAATCCGTCGTCTCAACAATTTTATCGCCGCCTGCACTTCCGCAAAGAGGGCAGCACAACGTCTCCAGCTCCAAGTCTCGGGTTAAATCGTTGGTCATTATAGTTCTCTGGCAGCAACTGGGCGACGCTCAAGAAGCCGCCAAATTGTTTCGAAATACGAACGCGCATAACACTGCGGGAAGCGCTGATAATGCCCTTTCGCCACAAGTAGCTCGTGAATTTTTGGTAAACAGTGGTAAGGCACGTTTGGAAACCAGTGGTGCTCGTGATGCAAATTAAAGTTAAACGGAGCGAGGGTCAATTTTTCAAAAATCGAGATTAATTTCCAAATCCCTTTGCCATTGCATGCCAGCGTACGCACAAATAAAATCTGGCTCTGTGGAGCTTCTGCTTCCAGGCCACCATGTTCTCCAAACATGCGAAGCATAGAGAAATAAACGGGAAAAATTGCGGCGGGAAGTACCCAGAAAACGAAATAGTGCCACCACACGGTATACATAGACAGTATGATGAACAGAATAAATTGCACGAACACGGTCATTGGCAACGAGATTAACCGCGAATCTATCCTTAGCGCTCTAAAAACCACACGTTTTTCCACCGCCGTTCTTCGAATAAGTCGCAATATTCCCCCAAGGAAACAGTAAGTAAACGCCACATCCGCCAGAAACGCTCCAAGATTCCGTGGTTTTCCATCTAACTGATAGTCCATCCAGTCCGGATCTGATTTTGTACCGTAACGGCGATGATGAACAAAATGGTGCTCCCGATAACGCAACAAATCAAAACCGAGCAATGAACACAGAAAGTGTCCGATCACATTGTTGAGCGCTTTTGGGCGGATCAATGTGTAGTGCGATGCTTCATGGATGGCGACTGCGATATGGTACTGAAGTATACCGATAATAAAGAACGCTGGAACAGCAAAGATTCGGAAGTTAGCGAAAATTGACAGGAAACATGCCATTATTCCAAAAAATAAGATCAGTAGATGAACTAGAGGCCTGATGGTGGTTGTCCCAAAAATATTTGGGTTCCTCTTGATATAGATCTTAAGTTCTCGCCCTATTGGATGCAACTGGTCATCTACCGGCGCGCCAAGAGCTTCTTCCTCAAATTTTTTCTGATCAACGATTATCATAATTATGCTAAATATCTAATACGGGAGAAAACTCAATTCTGTCATCAGGGTTCGAACACCATATTGTTCTTCTAGTACATTGACATGCGGTAACGGCAAGTTTATATCTTGCCAAAAGTTTTCGTCTTTACACAACATTAGAACCGGCTCAAGTAACCCCTCATGGAAATGCACTCTTGTTTCCGCCGTGATCCTGTGAGCTATCAGTTTTGCACTTGCGCGATAAGAATCGAGGAGATCAACGTCTATGAAAACATACGCCAATCTCGTACTAGATTTCAGCGGAAACTTCAGCATCTCCGCAACGTCCCCTACAATCACGTCAACTGCCGGGGCGTATCCATAACATTTCAAATTGTTAACAAGCGTCTCTAAAGTCCCTGTAAAGCTGCCTTTCTCAAAAACATAGTGGCGGTCATGGCCTGTAACTTTGTACGGGCCAGCCGTTTGCGGGAGTCCACTGAAAGTATCTATGATCATCATCTGTTGCCCGCGTTTTTTGGCAATCAAACTAAGGCAACAAGCTGATCGCCCCTTCCAACTTCCAATTTCCAGAATAATGCCACCCGCAGGCGTAGCCCAAGCGGCACGGGCAATATACAAACATTCAAGTAGCGTTACCGCCCCGGGTACTCGAACATGAATCCAAAGGTAGCGCGCCACGAGCACGAGCCGCCAGAGAAAACTGTCGCCCACATCTGAACAAAGGAATGTGGCTATTCCTTTACCAGTATCAATACCGTAGGCAATGAGTTGAAGCGGTTCCGATCGTAGCGCCTCTACAATTTGCAGAAAAATATTTCCTTCTACGTCAAGCGCCAGAGTTTTTACTTTAGTCATGATTCAAATAGTTACAAGCCTCAGGCCCACAATTGGCTATCAAATCCAAAACACTGACATTGCCAATAAACTCTCCCCACAACTGCGAGTAGGGTGGGAAATCATATCCGACATACTCCAAAACAATACCATTTTCTACAAAAGCCCGCTTATCCAAATAACTCTCAGCCGCAGGTCCAGATAAATAATGCGTAGCCCCCAAATTATTCAGCAATTGTATCAACCTGTCAGTCTTCTTTCCACTCAGACCGTAGTCACTCGACATACTAAAGGTTGTACTTATCCCCAGATAACCACAAATCTGTCGAATCAACCGGATATTTAGGTCACTAATAGTTCGGTCATGAAATTGGAATGCCTCTTGCAGTATAGTGATGGCATCATTGACAAATGGGGCCTTGTCGTAATGCTGTTTGAATTGATTCAAATGGTCGCGTTGCCATGATGACTTATTTTTTGAGTCATAAAATACCTCTGTCTCATTAATCAACTGAGCGGTCTGTAGATATTTCACGGGCACAGACAACCATTTAACACCCTGCTTGGTCTTGATAAGATTGCGGTTGCGCCAATCCTGTTTGGTATATTGCAGATCATCATGAAAAACAAAGTGATCAACACTTTGAATGAAATAAAAATAACCGCGCCATGGAATATAATTTGACTGGATTATGCCAATTTTCACCAATCCACCTCAATATAACCAGATGGGTTGCTATGCCAAGGAAACTTTTGAATTTTGGGGCGCATTCCCATAGTATTTTGAAAATATTCATCTACCGCTAAGGTTTCGCCACCGAAAGTGTCAACCGCGTATTCATCCAGGATAATGATTCCACCTCTCACCATTCTCGGTACGAAATATTCCAATGCCGCTTTGGTTGGTTCATACAAATCCACATCCAAATTTAGCAGCGCAATTTTAAGCCCATCTCCTTTTGCTTTCACAAATTCTGGAATAGTAGAAGTTACATCACCCTTTATAAACTCGATCCGGTTCAGATGGCGGATATGTTTATCACAGCTCATTGCCTCTTGTGCTAACTCAAGGTCTTTTTCAATAGTTTCTCCACCAAAATATCCTCCGGGGCGCACGTCTAGCTCTGGGTCTTCTTCACCATCCTTTGAGCTTATAGAAGGGAATCCCGAGAAGGTATCAAAACCATAAACCACCTTTTTAACATCTGTTGGGCAAAATATTTCGCAAAGCTTTGCCCAAGTAAAAGTTGATGATCCGCGAAAAACCCCTAAATCTACTACCACACCAGGCAGACTAGAGACTTTCATGAATAGCTCATAATGAACGAGAAACCGGGCCAGATTAAATCGTGGAGTAAATACGGGGAAATTACGAAACATCTCGAAGCTGGACAAACTCGTCCGTTGAAAAAGAGCTTCTAGCTTTTCTCTCTGCAGGCGTTCCTGCTCATGACGCAAAGACATTTCAGACATTTTTTTTCCTATTTAATAGTCGGTTCTATGGAGCATCTTTAATAAATTCTTCGACCATATCGGCATAACTACGTCCACTCCCAGGCCATCTAGTCGCCTCCCAATCAGGACATTGTCCACAGAATGCGTAATCTTTATATTGATTAGACAAATGCGCTTCTCTCAGCCCCTTGTAAAAATCCCCCCGCCATGTTTCCAGAATTGTAGTTTGACGATAGTCAGCGACAACCGAACCATGCACCCAATCAGACGGACAAAATGCAAGATCACCACGCGCATTCAGAACGATACGTTCCCATGGGTACAGGCATGGTCTACGCTCAACCTTGCTGTTATTGAGCCTTCTTAGTTGAGCGAGATCGGTCTTTGCTCCAGAACACGAATGAAGTCGGCGGATTATTACGTAGTCAGCTCCCTGATCTTTCCAATAAGCATCAAAATCTGCGATTTCATGACTGTTCTGGGGTTGTTCCACGAAGCTGACAACCACTTTTGTGCTTGCCTTTGATTCTCTGATCCACGCTATAAGTTTAAGTACATTTGATTGAGTAACATTCAAATCGCCACCCACACGAATTCCGGCATAAACTTCTGGGCTATATGCATCGATACTAATATCTATCATATGCACTTTGGACTCAAGCAATCTCTGCGTCCTACGTTCATTCATGATAGTACCGTTTGTCGTCAACGTAACATAAGTACCCGAATTTACGGCCGCATATTCAATCATATCATAGCCTTGAGGATGAACTAATGGCTCTCCATTGCTGGCATATCGAATATACTGAGTAAGTCCTTGACCATGCGCTTTCACTTCATCAACCATTTTTGCATTCAGCTCAGGATCCAGATAGCGAGCACCATAATGCTCTGACTTTTTAAATTCAGGATGTGGACAATGCACGCATCCCAAATTACAGACTTCGGTGATGTCTGCCAATATTTGAGAGGGGAACTGAGCTTTTAATCGGTCATGAAATCCATACAATTCATTTTTTTCATGTTCCATATTACCACCCACAAACTCTGATGTCATTTATAGTGCTCCTGTATTAAAGAGTTAAATTGAGATACCGCATATCTTGCTTGCTCGATGGTCATACTAGCGCTGATTGGGAGAGTTAGTATTCTTTCGTAAATTCGCTCGGTATTTTCTAGCGATGGCTGATTACGTAAATCCCTATAAAATTTCATACTATGCAAAGGTGCATAATGAATAGTTGCCCCGACATTAAGTTCTCTCAATGCTATGACAAAATCGTTTCTATCGATATTCAAGTATTCCAATGGCAACATGACCACGAATAAGTGCCTTGAATGAGCCTCAGATAGAACATCATCTTGAAAACTTAACCCACACTCTTGTCCTGCAAGTTCCTCACAATAGAGCTTTGCTATATCCAAGCGCCTTTGATGAAACTCACTTTGCCGTTTTAGCTGAATCCGTCCGATGCTTGCCTGAAGATCATTGTAGTTCATCTTATACCCAAGCTCCACCAATTCGGCTGTGAGCATTGACTTCGGGTGGGTAAATCTTTTCCAGGCGTCTGAGACCAATCCATGCTGCCGAAGTGAACGCAAATGGTCAGCCACCTCTTGATTTGGCAATGCAATTGCACCGCCCTCACCCGTCGAAAGATTTTTGTTAGCGTAAAAACTAAAACACGTCAGATTTCCTGATGAACCCACCGGTGTGCCATCAAGATAGCGGGAGCCAATTGCATGAGCCGCATCCTCAATGATTGCAATTTCTGGCGGAAGTTTGGCTCGTAAACTCGCCACATCAATTGCGTAACCGCCAAAATGAACGATTACAACCGCTTTAGTTTTCTCAGTGATTTTTTCTATAATATTTTGCGCAGTGACACAAAGACTTTTCAGGTCAACATCACAGAATACTGGTTTTGCACCTAAATAAAGCGATGCATTGGCAGTACTACACCAAGTAAGGCTAGGACAAATAACCTCATCTCCGGGGCCAATGCCTGACACTAAAAGAGACAGTTCCAACGCAGACGTACATGAGTTGACCGTCACTACATTCGATACATCCAAAAATGCACACAACTCCTGCTCGAATGCAATCGTTTCAGGCCCCATGCCAATCCAGCCGGATTTCATTACACGGGTTACCGCATCAATTTCTTCACTTGAAAAATTTGGTCTCCCAAATGGCAAATATTCAATTTTCTCATTCACAATATTTTTACTTCCAGGCAGGCCAGGATGACTACAGATCGATTTAAAAGCAGGCTTTCCATCCAACAGTTCTGAGAACCATTGTCGGAATAATCAGGTAACTAAATTAGAAATATTTTCAAAGCAAAATCATCATCTCTTATAAAAAACAGTTTTTTTAAAAACTTCCATTCCCTAATAGTATCCACTTGATACATTTTTAAAAAATCCGGAGGGAAATATACAATATCCATTCAGTGTATATTTCGTCATAATTTACTCAAAATACGGTGCAAAAAATTAATACAGGCCTTGGATTTAACATGAATAACGGACTGGGCCAAATAATAGCTATAATTAAAAATGGCGCGCTCGTAAAAACCTCGTAAATCTGGCTTGATACAAATAGAGCAATAATTTATTTAATCACTCTAAAATCAATCCTTTTCTGCTCCGATAATTGATATTACTGAAAACAGGCCGTAGCAGTTAAGAGAATGTGCAGCAATTATGTCAAAAACCCTTTCCACAGAATGTAGCTCGATTAAAGAATTGCAATTTTCTTCATGTCTAATTCACCTTTCCTACATTAAGTAAAAATAGACAGCCCTATGACTAAAGCCCACATCATTAACCACTGCAAGACACCATATCCGACAGAATTACAAATCGAGGAGATTTTTGGGTTAAAAGATTACCCATGCCGACTTCAATTAAATTGTGGTTGAATTAATTCTTCATCAAGAATTTTACTAAACTTCATTGCGCCACGTCCATTTATATGGTCGGGCATTTCCCATGTAAAGTCATTCGAAGAAAAGCGGGCATCGCCGGTATAATCAACAAATTTAATGTGATGTCGGTTGGCGAACTCCGTCAGCTTCCGGTTCATCAATTCAATCTTAGCCTTATCAAGATGGCGGTAATAACTGAGGTCGGTTGGCGGCAGCACCATGACAGCAGCAATATTTTTTCGTTGCAAAAGAGGCACCAAAGTCTCCCAATTACCGAGATTTCGATCATAGTTGCTTACGTCATGCCCATTGTGAGCCCTGGCCGCATTCACCCCGAAGACCGCCAATGAACCATCGACATCGCCGCCATTGAACCAGCCCGATGAAGAGGTGGTAATGTCTACCGGGGTAAGAAAATCAGTGTTAATGTAAGCTTTTGTATCCTCGCCATACAGCGCGATTCTGCTGAAATTGTGAGGGTTCAACCAAAATCCCCAGTCGAACAGTCGACTATCCGCCGATTCGGTGGGGATACTGAAATACTGCCGGAGGAAAAATTGTCGCCATGTGTTAGTGGAGTTCCTATCATCGCTCACCATAGTAGAATAATTGACCGTCAGTATGACTATCCGAAGGTTCGGCATCTTCGCCGAATACTTTTCCACAAGCTTTGCATCGACGTACATTTCGTTCGCAGGAAAAGCCAGATTGAATCCCTTATGCGAAAACGCCTCAGGCGCAACCCCATACAATCCATTGGAAGATCCCGTCACAAGCACCTTGATTTCATCACGTTGCTGCTCGAGGGCGACTCTTTTTGCATAATAGATGGTGTTGACAAAAGATAAGCGGTATTCGAAATATCCCAGCATCAAAATCAGAGGAAAGCCAAGCAGGACAAGCTTGCCTACCACCCGTTGTAAGGCACTGTATTCGCCTAGCGCACTCCATAGGACAAAAAAGAAAAGGGCGATCAGAATGGCCAGTATTACGTAGACGACCAGTAGATGTTGATGTGGCAGGTGGGGTAGATTACCTTTGATGACGGAAATATTTTCTACCTGACCACGGAAAGCGCGGGATGCATCAAATCCGCCGCCCACCAACAGTTGGGATGTCTCCATAGACAGACCGGCCCCAGCATAATTGAACACAGGACGCGAATCCAACAAGGCCCGAACAAACGCGCCGTTCAACGCCTCTACTTCAAGTTCGTACCATTCCCCGGTTTTTAGCTTTGTGCCTACTATGATTTCCTTTAGTCCGCCAGGGACCGCCAAGTCGTGAACAATGATGGAAGCCGTAGAACCGGAAATCACCAGCTGCATGCCCCGATTCATAGGTGCGGTCTGAAACAAATTATGAAGTCCATTCATGCTCTCGGTACGAAAACGAAGTTTCAGCCAAACATAAGCATTGTCGGGGTTCTTGACTTCTCCGAGCGCAATGGGGGAAAAAAAATTACCTTTAGTGACAGAAATATTTTCTATCTGCCCTCGGAAGAATCGAGACTGGTCAAATCCTCCACCCACCAAAAGTTCGGATGTCTCCATAGACAACGTCGGGCCAACATAATTAGCCACGGAATGCCCATCCAATGAGACACGAACGAACCCGCCGTTTAAAGCCTCTACATCCAGTGCATACCACTGCCCTGTCTTTAGCTCTGTGGTTAACGTGATTCCTTTCAGCCCTCCTGGTGCAGCTAAATCGGGTACAACGATGGCAGCAGTTGAGCCGGAAATCTCCATCCGCATACCCCGATTCACGGGAGCGGTCTGAAACAAATTAGGGTTACCCTCTGTGCTTTCGACACGAAAACGAAGTTTCAAACGAACGTAGGCGTTGTCAGTTTCTTTGATTTCACCGAATTTGATCGGGGATACTTTTCTATAGTCATACCCCGTGACGTCAATATTTTCGGTTTTCTCAGGGTTAAGCCCGTAATAATAAGGCCCCGCGTGAATGGTTTCGGGACTCTCCGTGATAAATTGCACATCAGAAGGTTCAGGTAGATTACCTTTAGTGAAGGAAATATTTTCTATCTGACCACGGAAAGAGCGAGAAGCGTCAAATCCGCCACCAACCAAAACTTGGGATGTCTCCATAAACAAACTCCGCGAAGTATAATTAGCTACCGGAAGCCCATCCAACGTAGCTCGAACAAACGCCCCGTTTAATGCCTCTACTTCAAGTACATACCACTGCCCTGTCTTTAGCGCTGTGGTTAGCGTGATTCCTTTCAGCCCCCCCGGTGCGGCCAAATCGGGAACAACTATGGCGGCAGTTGAGCCGGAAATCTCCATCCGCATGCCCTGATTCACGGGTGCTGTCTGAAACAAATTAGGATGACCGTCCGTGCTCTCGACACGAAAACGAAGATTAAGACGAACGTAGGCATCGTCAGGGTTCTTGATTTCTCCGAGCGCGATAGGAGAACTTTTCCCAGAGTTGTATTGCCCTACGTGAACGGTTTCAAGAGTGTCGACAACGGACTTTGTAGTGGGCAGATAGCCGTTAATCCAAAAAGCGGCATCCATTGAATATGCATACAGCGTAGCGACCGCCACGAACAAAACAGCGGCCAAAATTTTCATGTAGCTTTGTACTTTCACGTTACTTTCCTTAATAAGACTGATATCTTGTCGAAAAATCTGACTGTCATCAGAAATCAAAATTGAAAATAGATGAAGTTTCTACTACCTAGCCACACCCCAAGAAAGGCTATAGACAGTATCCCGATTTGATACACAGACCATCGAACCCACGAAGGACAACTCAACAAGCGCTCCTCAATGTTCACTTGAGCCTGCACTGAATGCGCAGCGACCAGGAGCAATATAAGCGCGCAACTTAAATTGAATTGTTCAGGGGCAACCACCATAGAAGCGGTCATCTTGTCGAAAAAACCAGGAATCTGCGTATCGAACAAGTTGCCGACGGGAAAAACCCAGTCGGTAATGTGACGGATAATCAAAAATGCATCGTCAATAGTCTTAGCGCGAAAGAAAATATAAGAGAAATTAACAAAAGAAAATGTAACCGCTAACATGACGGCATTGAACAGCCAAGCCGGCATCGCTTTTGCGAGCCTCTTACGCTGTTTCGAAAGCACTGCCTCAAGTGAAAGGCCAACGCCATGAAGCAATCCCCATACGACAAACGTCCAATTTGCACCATGCCAAAATCCGCTTACCCAAAAAGTCACCATCAGCGCAGCAACAATCCCGTACAAGCCTCTGTCTCGAAGCCCCATGGCAATGGGCTCATACACATAGTCGCGTAACCAGGTAGAGAGAGAAATATGCCAACGACGCCAAAACTCGGATAATGACTTAGCTGCATACGGGCGATCGAAATTCAACATAAGATTAAAGCCCATCACGCGGGCGGCTCCGCGCGCCATGTCGGAATAACCTGAGAAATCACAAAACACCTGGAAAGTAAAAAACAAGGTCGCCGCCATCAGCACGCCGCCATCGAAATTTTCAGGATGATCGTATACCGGCGACACGAACTGGGCGAGACGATCAGCAATAACCGCTTTCTTAAACAAACCCCAAGCCATGAGCCGTAGCCCTGAAGTCACATCATCGTAGTTAAATCTATGCTCTTCACGAAACTGATGCAGCAAGTTCTGAGGCCGCTCAATAGGACCCGCAACCAATTGCGGATAGAACATTACATACAGCGCATATATGCCGAAGTGCCGTTCCGGCTTTTGATTTCCACGATAAACCTCAATGACATAACTCAAGCTTTGAAAGGTATGGAACGATAGGCCGATAGGAAGCAGCAGATGCAATGCTGCAAGGGCTATATCAGAGTGCAGAAGTCCTGCGAGCTCATTTACATTCCAGGTAAAAAAGTCGTAGTATTTAAAAAAGAAAAGAATAAGACATGTAAAAATGATACTTAGCCAAAGCCACCCACTTCGCTTACGACCCTCGGATTTTTCAATCTGAATCGCCGCAAAATAATCAATAATAATTGTTGCTGCGAGTATCAGTAAATACGCAGGGACGAAAGCCATATAAAAAACACAGCTGGCAATGAGCAGCAGCAGCCAGCGAAATTTGAATGGCGCGAGAAAATATAAGACCGTAACTATAGGAAAAAAAACCAGGAACGACCAAGAATTAAACAACATCAACGCCACCATTTATCAAAAAATTAACACCATTAATATGTCGGCTCGCTGACGCCAGAAAAAATACCGTATCCGAAACCTCTTCGGTTGTTACCAAGCGCTTTAGAGGATTGCCGTTTGCAATTTCTTCAACCTGCCGGTCATCGAGATGGCTAATAAGCGAAGTCTTCATCATTGATGGTGAAACGCAATTCGATGTGATGTTATGACGCATATTCTCTTCAGCCCAAGACCGACTGAGTGACAAAAGATAAGCCTTATTGGCAACGTATTCAGAAAGACCTAACGGCGGGCGATTTGCCAGGTAAGATGTCAGCACAGTGATAATTCGACCACTTTTCTTTTTTCTGAATTCCTTTATTGCCTGCTGAGTGATGCGCAAAGTGGGCATGACGTTTTCAGCGAAGCTGGAAAAAAAGCCGTCTGGATCACTTTGATGAAAATGCTTTGTTTTCATCCCTGTTAGTGCATTATTAACCAAAATATCCAGATTCATTTCTCCCATTCGACTGAGTAAATGATCCAGACTGTTTGAGTCAGTAAAGTCGCAAGCAATACCTTCTGTACCTGGAAACGCCTTCTCAATTCGACGTGCTTCTTCAACAGAATGGTTAAAAGTAAAGTAAACCTGATAGTCCCCAGTCGCTGCAAAACGGCGAGTCATAGCGCCGCCTAACCCGGAAGCGCCGCCGGTAATTAATACGCTAATGATTTCAGATCTCCTTAGACTCTGAGGTTTTACCAATATTGAGTTTAGCCGAGGCCACAATTTTATCATCGGCCACATTGCGGAACTTACAAACTAACTCAACAACATTAACAGAGTGATGTACATCGTGAATTACCACCTCAAGTGCTAATTTGTCGTCTAAGTAGACAGGTCGCTGAAACTTAATCTCTTGAGATAAAATAATCGCTTCCGGCACGGGCAAACACATTCCTACAAAATAGGACAAAAATCCATTGAGGATATTTCCATGCATAACTTCTGAGCGAAAACCACGAGCAACAGCATATGCTGCGTCCGTGTGCAACCGATGACGATCGCCGAAAATGGAAATAAACCCTTCATGGATGCCAGTCGACACCACGAAATGTTCTGTAAACTTGTCACCGATATTAACCATGCGCCCTACCCTAAACTGGTAGCGATAGCGTCACACATATCACCCACGTTTTTCCACGATCTAATTTCAGCGCTGCTGAATTTAACTTTAAAATGCTTTTCGATAGCCACGATGAACGTAATGTGATTGAGAGAATCCCAATCGTCCACATCCTGAGCCGTTGTCTCTCGATTGAGAACAACATTGGGGTCATCGACAACATCTTGAAATATATGATTGAGTGCCTTAAGTATCTCTGCCATTTCCATTTTCTCCTCACTTAGTACCATTTTGCTTGAACAAACTTGTAACTGATTCGGCCGTTACGCACTTCCTCTTCAACCACGCAGTCCGCGTTAACCTCTTCCTTTCTAAAACCGGGGTGAAACTCACCTGCCATTAAGGGAGATGCGTTCCTGTATGGCATTGCCAGAGAATATCGTATGTCATTATTCTCAAGAAAGAACATGAGATTCACAGCATGAAACCGAGGCGCACGGAGTTCCTTGGATACATTGTGCGGCAGATCAAGAAAAACCTCATGGCATAACTTAAGCTGCGGAATAATATCGCTATAATCAAAGTCATATTTATCGCGAACGGTATCGATCTCAAAGTGTCTCACGCCGGTTGCATTGGGATAAAATGACGGGTAGGTTTCCATTCCCCCTTTGTTTGTTACGTAAAATATAGATCCTCCGAAAATCAAATGCGCACAGGCTACCGTCACGGCCAAGCCACGCAGCATTTTAGATTCCGAAGCGGCCAGAAGGATAAGAAAAGAAGCGCTGGCAAATCCACCCCAGAAGGGGAAGCTTCGATACGACCCGCCCACCTTGTTCAACACAAGAAGAAAAACGAAGAAAAACGCATAAAACGCAACCAGAACAAGCAGAATCCGCAGATTGGGCCTAGTTGTCGTTACTGCAGACCATGCAAGCAACCCCATTATTAAAACACCCGCGATAACCGACGATAGCTGTTCAAAATCGAATGTTAAAGAGTGATTTCGGATTACAATAAATAAAAGCACATAAATCCCAACCAGCCCGAGAGCCCCCCATAATTTTAAATAAGGCCTGGTCATGAGATAGGATCTGGTTCTTGCAACGGAACTCCAGATTAGCAAACCCACAATGAACAACGCGCCAAAAAATGTTGCAGGACTGCCGAAGTACGAAACATATGGAAACAAAAAGGTACCGATGACCATATCGGAAAACGCAACCGGATCAGTTATCAAATGAAGTGGCTGCACAATAATCTGCCGGATAAATTCTTGCCTCTCCTCCACCGTTGCAAACAGCCGATAAATGCCTCGCGCCATCGCCGCCTCTCCACCGATCATGGAGGGTGCCAGCCCAAATTGACGCTGCATAAAAGCAACGATAAAAGGATGAACTGCAAAGACAGCTATTAATAACCCCGTGAGTTCCAACCAAAGCCATTTGCTTAGCAGAATGCCATTGCGCAATATGCCATTTGCGCAAATCAATACGAAGAGCCCAAGACAGACCGGAGGACCAAATTCCGGATAACTGATGATCGCAGCAAGGGCAAGAAGATATGCAAAATACCGGTCTTTAGAATCGACCTTACCCTTATTCAAGATCACGATAACAAAAGCGGTTAGCGCAATTGCCAAAGCAAGACAAGTCGATGAACCCCAAGCATTAAAGTCCTTTGTATATTGAAACCAATAGCCAAAAACTGTTGCCAGCGCCAAAAAACCGCTTAGGAACCTCGGACCAAGTCCCTTCCAGAATAGCGCGAACAGGCCGGAAAACTGCAGCACCCTGATAAAGACCTCCCATGCGTTTGCAAGCCGATACAAATCGCGGGGCGTAGCCCAGGAAAACAGCACAAATGCGATCTCGGCGGCCGGTCTAGCCTTAATTTCGCTCACGGCCAAGGGTAATAGGGGATGGAGGAAATAAGCCCGCTTATCGCCATTGAACGCGAGACGTTTAAGCGCGTCTTCGAAATAGCTCATGGTCTCTTTTTCAAAGAGAATGCTGGCGCCCAGATAAAAGAAGCGATCAAGGGGAAACCCTTGGAACAACTTTTCGGAAAATGGAATTAACGATCCATGGAGGATAACGACTATTGCTCCGCCTGCAAGCCAGAGCGGGGCATCAATGGTCTGCCTGGGCCAGTTTCGTGTTAGACATATGGCTGCAAATACAAGAACAGCAACAAACATGAACGACATAAAATGTGTCGATATCGCCTGCATCCAAAGCATGCTTCCAATAATGAGAACACATGCAAAACCAGTAATCGGTGCAAACAAAATACGATCTGTATTATTGTCGAAGAATTTTCGATTGCACAAAAACCCAAGAAGCGTCGCTTCGATCAACCACCAGCTGATTTGCAGAATATCAAACATTTAAAAAATCTTAATTATATTGAAAAAAGCCGGATAAACTTTATTGTACAACATTTTAACATCTTGAGTGGTTGCTTAAACCCCATATGCTGAGCCCAGAAGCAATACGTCCGCCGCATACATATAGCGAACCGAGTCCCCGATGACAACCTGCTTACTTCGTCTTGCCTGCCTGAAAACTGGAGCCTAAAACAATTCGTTACCGGGGCAAGTATTAGCGAGCTGTTGTAAATCATCAGAAAGCCACATAGGGGAGCAGCCTGTTACAGCATATACCCCGCCGCTCTCGCATCGCTATAAAACATTTTGACCGTATCCAAAGAGAATTCATCCAGATCATATCCGACCTGAGAAAGCTTCTTTAGTATGTCGTTGGTGACCGTTATGATGTGGCATCCTATAGCATCTGCCTGGAATATGTTTAAAAGTTCTCTCGGGCTTGCCCAAATAAGCTCAGCAGCAGGTGATGCTTTCAACAGCTCAACCGATGCAGTCATCAAGGGCAAAGGATCTCGTCCCGTATCAGCAATGCGACCGGCAAATACCGACACATAACTGGGCACATCAGGGCTCAACACTGCAACTACATCACGCACTTGCGATAATGTCATAAGTGCCGTTACGTTCAACTTAACTTTCTGCGAAGCCAGTTTTTCAACAAGCGCATAACAGGTTTCTTTCTTGGTATTGGTTACCGGTATTTTGACGTAAACATTCTCGCCCCAACTGGCAATCTCTCGCGCCTGACGTTCCATGTCAATGAAGTCATCCGAGAACACCTCAAAGGATAATGGCTTATCCTTGATCTCTGACAGAATCTCCAAGGCGAACGATTTATAGTCCCTAATCCCCGCCTTGTTCATCAAGGTAGGATTTGTCGTCAATCCCTTGATGAAAGGCTTGGCATGCATATCCAGCATGCCTTCCTTGTCAGCCCCATCTGCGAAGATTTTTATATTCAGTTGTTCAACGGTCTTCACTGCCTTTCTCCTTTGATAGAATTATTTGAGCGGCCTCAAGTAAAGACCCTGCAACAAAATCGTACGCCTCTGGCTGTCGTTCATCATAACCATAGTCGATAAAAATGGTCTTACATCCGGCATTTTTACCGGCTTCCACATCCCGCCACCGATCGCCGACCATGTAGCTTCTACTCAAGTCAACGTTAAACTCAAGCGCCCCTGCGTGCAGCATCCCCGCCTTGGGTTTACGACACACACATTCGTCACCGCTATCGTGATAACACATAATGAATCGATCCATCGGCATCCGCTCACCGAGATAGGCGTTAATCGAATCAACGGTGTCGCGTTTCAATATGCCGCGCGCTACGTCAGGCTGATTGGATACAGTAATCAGGATAAATCCCGCCGCCTTCAGAGCCAAGAGCGCTTCGGTGACGCCTGGCAGGATTTCAACCTCTGCCAGATCTCGTGGCGGATAGGGCAGTCCACCCCGCACCAAAGCGCGATTCAGTACACCATCGCGATCAAGGAAAATAGCGCGCGCTTTCGGGGTAGAGTCCAAGCTCACTTAACCGCCGACTCCCATTTGGTATCATTGGCCTTGAGCTTGGGGTGCGATACCAACAGGTGCCATACCACAGCCTGAAATGCTTCAGAGTGAGGGGTAATTGTCTCAGTGTTTACCGTCGGGATAATGACGCAGACATCAGCCACCTTCGCTGTGTAACCGCCATCGCGTCCAATAATTCCCGTTACTTTAGCGCCCACCGATTTGGCATGCTTTAGCGCCTCAACCAAATTTGGACTGATGTTCTTTTCCAAATCACCACCGCCCACAGACAAGATGAACAGGACATCCTTTGCACCTAATCGACTAATTTTTAACCATTCGGCGAATATGGTGGACCAACCTTCATCATTGGTGCGAGCGGTCAATTCCGACACATTGTCGGTGGGCGCATAAGACTCAATTCCCACGATCTTGCGAAAATCGTTCACCGCGTGGGAACAGTTGCCCGCGCTGCCGCCAACACCCAGAAAAAAGATCCGGCCCTGCTCTTCCTTAACGGTTGCCAAAAGGTCTGCCATCTTTTCGATAGAGCCTACGTCTAACGTATTGAGGATGGTGATAGCTTCATTAACATGCTGTTGTGTATAGTTCATTTCTCAATGCCTCTAATAAGATATTCTTCTGTCTCTTTCAGGCCCTCATGGGAGCCAATCTCATAAAATCGTTCAAATACCTCATAACCGGCCAGCCGCCCATCCAAGGATAGGCGATGATAAACCTCGGCGAGGTCGAATGCTTGGCCTTCCGGGTAGCCCAGCAGCACGTCGTCTGACAGCACACCCAGCCCGTAATCGATATAGGCCATATCTTCAGAGGGGGCGTGCTTATTGTACTCAATCAATCTGCCCTCATTGAAAAGCACGTTGCTCCTATCCCAGCGGTCACCGTTTTTAAGCACTGTCATCAGCGCCGGCTGGCCTTGCGCCCGGAAACACGCTTCGACATCAACGAAACCGATGGGTAGATACGAGTCGCCGTAAAACACGAAAAACGCGTCGCCCAGCATGGGTAACGCCTTTCTGAGCGCTCCGCCGGTACCCAATAAACGGTCTCCATCATGGGAATAGTCAACCCTAAGCCCAAAACGCCGACCATCCTCAATCAATTCCTCAATCTGCTCACCAAGGTAGCCGAGGCACAGCACAACATGCCTCACACCCTGCTGATGCAAATAATCAAGCTGCCATTCGATAAAAGGACGTCCAGCCACTTCAACCAGGGCTTTCGGGATTGTCTCTGTAATCGGTCGTAGACGCTTAGCCAGTCCACCCGCCAAAATTGCGACGGGCAACATCAGGATGACAATACGACTGAGCTGCCTTCAAAATCAAAGCGGAACCTTACTTCCTCCAGTCCCGCCGCACTCATCGCATGCCTTAGCTTGTTACGATCTTTCGCCATAAACATGAGGAAGCCGCCACCGCCTGCTCCCACCAGCTTGCCGCCTACCGCGCCATTATTCATGGCCAGGTCATACCATTGATCGATCTGGGGATTGCTCATACCGCTTGAGCGTTGTTTTTTATGCAGCCAATGCTTATGCATAATCTCACCGAAGGCGGCGGTATCGCCCTGTTCAAGAGCGTCCTTACTCTGATAACCCAACTCCTTTACATAATGAAGGTTTTTGAGCATATCGTCATCGCTGTCCTTGGTGCGCACGTCCTGATCCTTCAAGATGCTGCCCGCACTGCGCGAATATCCCGTAAAGAACAGCAGTAAATTATCTTCCAGGTCAAAAAAGGTATCCATACTTATATTCAGGGGTCTTGCCGTCACCCTGTCATCCTTGTGAAAAGTGAAACAGGTCACACCGCCGAAGGCAGCAGCATATTGATCCTGCTTGCCGATAGGCTCACCCAACCGGTCAATTTCGATGTGACAGGCAAGCTCTGCCAACTCCTCTTGGTGCAGATGTCGGCGACGATGGGCATAAAGCGCCTTCAACAATGCCGTAGTAAAACTGCCGGAGGAGCCCAACCCGGTGCCCGCGGGAATATCCGCCAAGGTCGTGATTTCTACTTGCGGCGTCTTGAAATCGAGCAAACGCAAGGATTCACGAATGATGGGATGTTTGACATCGGCAATATGATCGACATGTTCCAACTGCGAGTACTTAAGGTAGATACCCGGTGTAAACGGACGCATCACGTTCACGTACACATATTTATCGATAGCGGCCGCCAGCAAAAAACCTTCATGCTCACGGTAATAGGACGGCAAGTCGGTGCCGCCCCCGCCCAAGGTAATGCGTAAAGGACTACGCGCAATGATCATAACCAGACTCCTTATAAATTTGTTCAATAACTTTCAATGCAGCATAAGCATCACCCAACCCGGCTGCCGGAACGCGATTCAGGCGAATATCGTCATAAAGCTCAGCCATCTCAACCTCCCATGAATCATCGCCCATAGGGTATTCCCAAGCTGTCGTTTCCGGCGGCCCCATTTCCGGCAACATCTTATAGTGGGTCAGACGTTCCACGCCATAGCTGCCGCCCAAGCCGGAAATATCCAACTTGCCGACCCGACCATAAATTTCCATCGAAAACAGGTTCTTCCACTCGGTACACGACGCATGCAAAAAAGCCACTTGCTGCGTTGGCGTCTTGAGAATCATAAAACCGTTGTCGTCGACCGGCATATCCCAATAGTAGGTGTGCGCAAAGCCCTGCACCTCGGTAAAGTTTCCGAGGAACCAGCGTGAAAGATCGATCAGGTGCGGACCTTGGTCGATCAATTCGCCGCCGCCGGAAAGTACCGGATTAGCGCGCCACTCCTTGTCATAGCCAAGCCGCGCCCCATGCCCGTAACGCGCCCGAATGAACATCAACTCACCCAGTTCGCCGGAATCGACAATGTCTTTTGCCTTGCGCAAGGCGCGGTGGTAACGGTGGTTGAAGCCGACATGCACCTTCACGCCATGCCGTTCAGCCGCCGCCATCACCGGTTCCAATTCAGCGGGATTACGCGCCGCAGGCTTTTCCACCAGCACATGTTTCCTCGCCTCAATCGCGGCCAGTGTAATTTCTGCCAGTGAATCATGGAGGGTGGCGATCACAACAACCTCAACTTCCGGTAATGCCAAAAGGCCCCGCCAATCGCCGAACACCTTGGCGCCGCTGTTTCCCGCGAGTACTTTTGCCCTCGCCTCCATCACATCCGCGCAAGCAACCAGTCGTCCTTCGCCAAGGAACTTAGACCGTTTTTGACCAATCAATCCACAACCAATAATACCGACACCAAAACTCATTTATCCCCCCACAAGAAACCTCGATCCCGCCCTGCAATACGCCGCAAGGTATAAACATCACTTGAATTCAACTCATCGAAATGTTCCGGCCAATGTTCCCAGTTATCCCAAACTGCACTGATGAGTTTGCCGGTAATGCCATCGCTGGCAGCAGATGCCAGGAACAAGGCAAGATCAGTCCCTTGATCCAGCCCCGCACCGCCCGATTCTTTCTGCTTAATTGACCTGTCAAAAAATGCTTGCCCCACTTTCTCCGGCCCGGCAGCCAGTACTTCATCAAGCATACGCGTATTCAACGCGCCGGGAGCAATTGCATTCACATCAATATTAAACGCTCGTACTTCTTCTGCGAGCGTTTCCGCAAAGCGCACGATTGCAGCCTTGGATACGGCGTATGCGCTGATGTTTGGCATTGGGTTAGTGGCACCGCCACCGGAGAGCTGAATGATCTTGCCTCGTTGCTGTTCTTTCATAACGGGCAACACGGCCCTGCACATCAATATCGAGCCAAACAGGTTTATCTCGATTGCCTGAATCCAATCCGCCCAATCAACCGCTTCGATGGGTCCCATCGGGCCGTAGATGCCCGCGTTATTGACCAGAATATCGATTCGCCCAAACCGTTGTATAACCGCCTCGACCAATTGCTCAACGCTCTTTGGATCGGACACATCTACCGGTATAGCCTCAATAACCTGGCCTGCCACTAATTCGCGAGCCAATTCCTCGCGTACTTTTAGCAACAAATCACCATTTCGCGCACACATAACGACTGATGCGCCGGCACTCACATACTTGCGCGCAATCTCTAGCCCGAGCCCCTGATTAGCGCCCGTGATGATCGCGATTTTTCCATGCAATAATAACGACATTGTTTTACTCTCTAACAGGAAGGTGTCCCAACTGCGATATAACGAAGTTGTGTCGCTGCACCCAAAGATGAGAGGAAGCGATTAGGGTCGAGTACAACCAAACCGGGACTGATATCGACAACACCTTCAACAGGGATCTGTTTGTATTCCGGCCATTCGGTCCCGATCAGGAGCGCTTGCGCTTGTCCCACCGCAGCCAGCGCATCGTCGAAACGCTGCACAAGGCCATTCCATTCAGGAGGCAATTCTTTTACCGCTGGATCATGTACCCGCACATTGGCACCTTGCTCAATTAGCCAGTTACACAACTCGACGGCAAGCGAGCGGCGCAAAGTATCGGTGCCGGGTTTGTATGTCAGCCCCCAGACCGCTACGGACACTCCTTGCAAATTCGGAAAGAGCGCCTTCAATTTGCGTCGCACCCAATCCTTATGCTGATCGTTGCTTGTCTTGACCGATTCAAGCAAAGGTATAAAAACATCCTGCCCAATGCTAACCGCTTTGAGAAACTCAATATCGCGTGCTAGCGTGCCGCCGGCGAAAGCGCCCCCGGGGGAAAGATATGCTTTGGGACCAATCCTGTTCTCGGATTTAAGCCCCCGCTCTACCTCTTTGGCATCCGCACCGACCATTTCGCAGACCGAAGCAATTTCGTTGGCGAACACCACCGAGGTTGCGAGGAAGGCGTTGATCGCGTGCTTGGTCATTTCCGCCGATTCTACCGACATCCATTCGATTCGATCGGTGATCGGCTGTAGCAATCGCCCAATTCGCTCCTTATCCCGCTCAGAACGTACGCCAACAACTATACGATCAGGCTTTAAAAACACATCCAATGCTTTGCCCAAGCGCAGATTTTCTGGCGAGCAGGCAAAGCTCAATGCCTTCTCCGGACAGAGCTTGTCGGCAATTGCCTCCATCCGCCGAATCGAGCCTACCGGCATCTGCGAAGACATCAGTACCGTCGAATTGGCAGCCAGGAAAGGCAGCGTAGCTTCTACCTGGGCCACAACGAAATCGACATCAGCCACATCATCTTCATCGACCGGCGTGTCGTATGCGACCCAGAGAAGTTCGATGTCGCTCGGCAGTTCGTCAAGGTTTGCGGTAAATTGCAATAAATCCGATTGCTGTCCCGCCTGAATCAAGCTTTCCAATCCGGGTTCAAAAATGGGAGGCGAACCGGCCTGAAGACCCTGAATCACGCTGCCATCAAAATCCAGGCCGATGACCTTGTGACCTACCGATGCAAGACATGCCGCAGTCACGGAACCAAGATGCCAAAGTCCTTGGACGCAAACCTTCATTCCCGCGCCTCCATAACCCATTTGTTATTGCGCAAGAACTCCACCGTCTTTACTACCCCTTCGTTGATGGAATACTTTGGCGCCCACCCCAACGAACGAATCTTCTTCGTATCCAGAAAGATAAACGGGTTATCGCCAATCCAGCCGCGGTCGCCGCCGGTGTACTCCAGCTTGGGCTGAACGTCCAATGTCCGGCTAATCCAGCCGATCGAATCGTTAACCTGACAATAACCATCCACTCCCAAGTTTAAGATATTGACTTTGTCAGTCGCCTTTTCAACGGCAACCTGTATCGCGTCGAGGCAGTCCTGAATGTAAAGGTAGGACTTACGCTGCTCGCCGTTGCCCAAAACCCGCAACTGTGTGGGATCATCTTCCAGCTGCTTGTAAAAATCGAAAACATGCCCGTGGGTGTACCGTTCTCCAAGAATGGATACGAAACGAAAGATCCACGATTGGAAACCGAAGCCTTCGCAATACGCTGCAATCAAGCCCTCGCACGCGAGCTTTGAGGCCCCATAAAGAGAAGTTTGAACCGGGAACGGCGCATTTTCAGGCGTGGGAATCACTGCCGCTTCGCCATAAACGGATCCGGTGGAAGAAAAAGCAATCCGCTTGATGTCATTAGCCCGCATCGCTTCCAACACGTTATAGGTAGCAATGGTGTTTTGTTCCAGATCTCTGCGCGGATGCTCGGTACCGAATCGAACATCGGCATTCGCTGCAAGATGAAAAACCATCTCGCCACCGTCGAACGCCAGCTTCAATGAATCGAGATCAAGCAGATCAATTTCGACGAGCCGAAAATTGGGATGTACCAACGCCCCCTCAAGAAACCGCCGCTGGCCTGTGGAAAAATTGTCGATACCCGTCACTTGATGGCCGTCAGCCAATAAGCGGTCAACCAAACTGCTGCCAATAAATCCAGCGCAGCCGGTCACAATACATTTATTAGTCACGCAAAGACTCCTTGTTACGGAAAACCCAAAATTTTGAAGCTAAATATCCGACGCTAACCGTAACCACGATTGATATCGCAGCACTAAAATAGGTCGAAATGCCTAGCTTATCTACAAAAAACGACACGATACTGAGCATAATTAAATAATTGACTATCAAAACACCCAAATAACGCATCCACTGATGAATTACCCGATCGTCTACAATACGGAAGGTAAATTTACGGTTAGCCAGGAAATGAAAACTAACCGCCAGCACATAAGCAATACTGACACCCAATCGGTAGTCAAGCGTAAAAACCTCAACACTTAAAGCCAGAAATCCAAAATAAATAAGCGCTGTAAGTCCGCCAACAACCAAATAGGAAAAAAACTCTGAGTTTATTATTTTTACAACTAGATTCATTAGGTAGATATCCTTCTTGGCTTAAATGTTGCGCCTATACATAAGTTACAAAATTCGGCTTTAAGCGGGATAGGAAAAAAAGTTGAAGTATCCATCGAAAAATAAGGGGCCAATTCTTCAAAAATCTCGTGAGGACGGTTGATATGTTCCCGCTCGATAAACCAGCGATAACTCTGTTTGTAGCGGGCCTCAAATATCCGCTGTGCAGATATTCTGCGTGCCAAAGAATAAGCCAGGCTACCCTCGCACGGGATGACAATGGATAGTACGCCACGATTCTTGTCGCAAAGCCGGTGCATCTCTCTAACCGCGGCAGGAAGGTTCGGAAGATGTTCCAGCACGTGAATAGCCAAAATACGGTCAAAGTACTCATCTTCAAAATCCATACGCATCTGACAATCGCCAACAATAGCGTGAATGTCGGGAAATTGGTTGCGCAACTGCTCAACCATATTTTCCCTTATATCGACAGCAAAATAATTTTCTTTCTGCTGTTCATTGAGATGCTCGTACTTAAGATGCTCACCATTCCCGGCGCCAATCTCTAATGTTCGAGTAAAGTCTTGCGGCGCCGCTTTGACTACGTAGTTATGATTAAATTCATCGACAATACCGTAACGGCGAGGGAGCACCTCGTGCCAATAACGCACAAAATCATCGTTAATTGCTTTTTTCTCAGGACTAAGTTCTGAAAAAGTCTTTGGCCATTTCTTTGAGCTATTAGTTGATTCCATCTTGCCAATCTCCATAATAAATTTAATGTCCGTTCTTGAGTGCTACAGCAAGAACCCTTATTCCAAAAAATAGTTGAAAAGTAGACAGGTACCTGGATTCGAATTTCATTGCCCAGTTAACAAGACCATTTCCCGATGTGCTAGCTGCCTGTTCACGTACAACCGCTTTGTTTTTTCGGAACGGGGACCACTTATTCAACAGCTTAACGGCCGCAAAAGCTGGAAACAGAATAAAGCCAAGATGCGACTTCCTACAGACCTTGAACCCCGCTGCGGTCAGCTTATCGCCTAATTCCGATGCAGCGTAACGCCTGAAATGATGCAGTTCCGCATCATAGGCATCGTAAAGTCTTGGACCGGCCGGCACCTCAATGATTAGAGCGCCTCCGGGCTTCAACAGATTGAACGCTTTTTGAAGTGCGCCGACATCATCTTCAATGTGCTCAAGCACATTTAACATCACCAGTACATCGACACTTTGGTTTGGCAACGGACATTGAAGCAAGTCAAAACGAATCAGAGGTACGCCGGGTAACGTCTTTGCCAATCGATAAAGCGGTTCCTTGACTACATCTGCACCCACAATGACCGCTTCAGGAAAAGACGTTGCTAAATCGCGGATCAAAAAACCTGAAGAACACCCGATCTCCATGATCACGGCTTGAGGGGACGGTAAAAATTTTTTAACTTGTTCTACGGCGTCATGTCGCGAAGCAAGGTCGACGGGGTGGCTATCTCCGGCCGCCTCTTCATGTAGCGCTGTCAAATCATCCGACCAGCCGGCAAAATTTTCGCTGTATTCGAGCACTGGCGTGCATTGCTCACCGAATAAAAAATTATGGCCATCCCATTTAGGAGAAACCGAATAGCCCGCCAGCGGAGGCAAGTCAAAAGGCAGCATCATTCTCCCCTTTCAAAATTAACTTGTCGATCCACGATATACATCGGTCGTCGCTTCACTTCATCGTAAATACGCCCGACGTACTCTCCAATCAGGCCCAAGCCAAGCAACTGTACACCTGCGAAGAAGCTCACCACCAATACAGTGGTGGAAAGTCCGGGCGTTAAGTCGATACCGATAAGTTTTTGTATCACGTACCAGGCGCCCAATAAAAAGCTTAACCCAGCCAAGATGAACCCACCTATGGACATTACAAACAAGGGCCGGGAACTGAAACTGATCAGGCCGTTGAGGCCTATTTTGAGCGATCCGGTCAAGCGGTTGTAGTTGCCCACCCCCGCATAACGCTCATCCCGGTCGTATTCGATGAAGGCCTGCTTGAATCCGACATAAGCCACAAGGCCGCGCAGAAAACCGTGGCTCTCATTCAGCCGCCGCAACTCCTCGATCACCCTCCGCGTCATGATCCTGAAATCACCGGTATTACGAGGAATTTGCACATCGCTGAGTTTATTAATGACTGAATAGCCAAGATGGGAAATGATACGCTTAACCAGCGTTTCTCCCTTGCGGGAACGCCGTTTGGCATAAACCACCTCGTAACCCTCGTCCAGCTTGGCATAGAGCGGTTCGATCAACTCCGGTTGATCTTGCAAATCGACATCGATCACCAGACAGGTTTCACCCGTGCAAGACAATATCCCTGCCATCGTCGCCGCCGGCTGGCCGAAGCGGCGAGAAAATACCAGCAACTTGATGCTCGGGTTGCGATTGATTTCTTCCAGAATTACGCCTTCAGTGTTGTCGGGCGAAGGATCGAGGGCGAAGATAATTTCGTAGCTCACCCCCATGTTAGCCATCACCGCCTCCGTCCGCTCAAGGAAAGGACGAATGTTCGCTTCTTCTTTGTAAACCGGCACGACAATCGAAATCAGAGGATCCATAGTATCAACACAAAATATAAGATAAAAAAGGGCTGATAAACAACCCGCGCAGTATTCTAACAGACATCAGGCGGCGTCTAGCTCGCCATCAATTCACTCGTCTATAACTTGGGTGGTTATCGAAATAAAGTGTTCGCGTGGCGTGTAGCTTGCAACATCCAATATCCACTGCCCAGTATCTTTCTCGGTAAAACCCAAGTTGGGGTAATGATTTTTGACCAATCCATTCTTTGGCGTCGAAATATATTCTCCACGAATACGCTTTGCACCCAAACGTTTTGCAGCTTGTACTATTTCATTCAGTGCAAGGTGCTTAACCCCTCTTTTTAATACCCGGCAACTCATCACCCAGGTGTCAATAAAGAATTCGTCACCATCAAGGCATCCGATGACCACACTAATCAGGCCATAGCTTCCAAATTGGTCATGGACGCTAAAGGTCCAGCTAAGATGAGCGTCTGAAGTCGATAAACGTTGCAGGTCTTCTTCTGTGTACCGAATAGTGCGTAAATTAAACTGATTTGAACGCTGCAATAATTGAGCAGCACGAGGCAGGTTAAACGTCGAAAATGGTTGAATCTCGCAAGTCATACTGAGACTCTTGAGAAACTCCCGCTCATCTGTGAACGAGGCTTGTGTAATCTCTCGCTTGAGCTCTTGCTGAAAGTGGGCTGTGCGTTGCTCATCTTCCTGAGTGTAAGCGCTTGTTTCGAACAAATTCAAACCGCAAAGAAAAGGAAGGTAGTCGGCAGGGTCTTCCGGTAGGTCGGGAATTGTAATTTCCGGAAGATGGCTTTTAACCACGCCTCTTTCATAGGGATTATCGTCAATGAAAACCATTGAGTCATAGCCAATATTCAGGAAGCTTTTGATTTTTTTAAGATTATCGACCTTACTATCCCAGTTCGCCACAAAAATAGCGATATCTTCCAGACTTAACACCATATCCGGGTGTTTCAAGAATGGGGTTTTGGCGATGTCTTCATCATTCTTGCTGCAAATGGCCAATATAACTCCGCGCCGTTGCAATTCTTTTGCCCAACACTGAAGTTCTGAGAATGCCTTCCCTTGGTTCAAGTCCCCAATTTGAATATTTTCGACACCGTCATCACCGATAATGCCGCCCCATATCGTGTTATCTAAATCCAATACCAGACATTTCTTTGCAGCACCGGAAACTACCTGGATATTGTCAACGATGCCTTTCGCCATTTCAGGCAAGAAATCAAGGCTAAACGCCATGTCGGCATTGATATAATTACGGTTATCAGTAGCGGCAACGTGCCCAAACGCTGCTGTTAACGCAGCAACATCACAAATAAACAGGTTCTTCGTATTTGCGGCTAATGTCATCAATGCGCAATTGAGATGCCGAATTTGATAAAGGAGCGACATATCGGTCTTGTTGGCATACTGACCGAAAACAGAATCGTTTTGCTCCATGAAATTGGCAACGATAACCTTAACGCCATGAATATTCTTGCTTAACTCCGCCAGGAATCCTGTAATTCGTGCCGCTTCGTTTTGTGCGAATTGGCTTCTTTTCCGAACATCCGTCTTATAAAATCTTTTTCTCAGTTTTTGCACTGACTGGAAGATAACGATGTACTCAGGCTGAGATTGATACATCTCCGAAGCGCTATACATTAGCTGCCGGTCAATCTGGTCGTAATCCGCCTCAAATATCTCCAGATCAAACCCAAGTTCATAGCCATAACCACGAATAGCTTGAGTTAAAAGCTGAGTTGCCGAATCTCCCAATAAGGCAATCTTTGCTTTTTTTAATCCTGAAAAATCTTTCTTAAGATTCTTTTTTAATTCAATAAAATGCATAGGTAATCTGATCTATCTCTTCCATCGAACCCATAGCACACTGAAAAATGCACCTAATAATGCGCCAAATAAACATACGCGCCACAGCGAGGAAAATAAGCGTTTATCTTTAACAAATACAGGCTCTAGTAGTTGAGTTCCCCGGCTATTAAAGCCGGATATGCTATCTCGAAGCTCTGCCGCTTGCACTTTTCTCCTTTCGAGATCCGCCTGCATATTCATAATTAGAACCACCTTACTCACATCTTCTGTTTGAGCGGCTTTATTCTGGTTCGTTTTCATGCTAACAGTTAGTAAACTAATACCCGCTGAAAGAGATTCTATCTCACGCTCAAGATTTAAAATCTTGTTCTCAGCCTTATCGTTATAATAGCCAAACATTTCGCTATGCTTAAATTTAAGCTCATCAACAACTGCATCTGCTGTGGCCTTTGCTAGCTCCGGAGTACTACCAACCACGCTGATAATGAGCGCCCCACTATTTTTAATTGGTTTGATACTTAAGCAATTGCATTTGTCTTCATTTACTATATCTGCAACTCCATCCATTTTTGTCCTCTTAGTTACTGCCAGCCTAAAGGAGGGTGATTTAAAGCGTGCCATCACGATCGGAATAGCATCAATAGTCTCGACTTCATATGATTCCTGCGCCATCCTAACCAGAACTAAAGCTTGAGCTTCCCATCGTATTGGTTGAATAGCGTACAGCAATAGACTGGATAGCAAACCCAGAACAGCCCCGGCTAAATATATTTTTGTTGAATTTTGAATATTAAACACTGTGTTACGCCTTCCTTTCCAATTCATGTCCACCCAAAATAAAACCGGCGCGATGCTCGATTTTATCGCTTACAAATTTATGTTTTCTCATGAGAACCTCATAAGACAGTATTAGTAATAGCATAATATTCGCCACCGGACGAACCACACTGCCTAACCCCATAGTCCACTGAATATCTACCATAGAACCGGAAAGATAGGCATTCTGCTGCCCAATAGAATTGGACATCAAGGGGATAATATCTATCGGTATAGCCATGATTACCAACAAGCTAAAATACAACCACCTTGCGTGCATTTTACTAAGAACCGGAATCAAAACAACATATAAGATAAGGGAATATCCGCCAACCCATATCCCTAAATTTGTTATAAAAACCAGAAGTAAACAAAAAATCTCTGCATCACGTATGAACATTGACTTCTTAGACAATGCCACCAAAGAAATAATCAGCACAGCCCACTTCGTAGCTTCAATTGCAACAACCATATTTTTAATCATCAGTGAGCTTAGATGAGCCGAGGCAAATTCGGAACCATCCGGGCTTTTTAGCACGTATGAAAACGCTGAGACACTTGACGGCATACTCATCACTTCTCTCAGGGAAAATAGCCCTTCCTCTTGAGAAAAACTTAAAAGATTCATGAAGAAATCGAGAAAGTGGTTATCAAGCGCCAATCCGGTGATTACAAAAACTAAACCGGCCAGTGATGAACAGGTTGCAAAACCCTTCCAGTTTCGTCTTACCAAGTAATAAATCATCAGAAGCGCGAAATAGGGTTTGAGGTTAATTAACAGGGCGATGCAAAGCGCTCTTAAAAAACCGATCCTCGATAGTGTAAGGGCCAAAAGAATAGGCGCCAACACAATTATATTCCCTCTCTCCAATGCAAAAAGCATGGGAGTGCTGAGTACAATAATAAAATAGATAATAAATTTCTCATTGCTGAGAAACTCTTGCCAATACTTTGTTTTTAAAACAAGAAAGGGGATCAACAAATAAACAAGCCCGAATCCGAAAATAACAAAAGCGGAATTGTCGCGCATATAACCGGGGTCGCCGGAGTAACTGCCGTCAAACACGAAGTTAATAAACTTCAAAATAAAAAAGCCTAATGGCGGATAAACAGAACCCCAATCCGTATAGCGGCCATCATCGTACACCCAGTACATTGTGTTAAATAAGTCCATAAAAGTATCGGACTTGTCATAGACAAAAGGACTGGGCAAATAGCCATTCGAAGTAAAATAATCAATGTAGTACCATAAGCCTGCTATGTTAAGCAGAAGAACAATACCCAAATAGGCTAGAACTTTCGGACGCCAATTTTCGCTACTTATCAAAATTAACTCTTTCTTTTTCCACTACTATTGGCCGTCGCTGGACGTAGGTATGAATTGTACCGATGTATTCGCCTAATACGCCAATAAACATTAATTGAATACCAAAGAGAAAAAATAGACCGATTACTGCGGGCGCAATACCCATGGGAAATGAATCCCAATAAAGCAGCTTTAACCCTAAAAAAACCATCGCCACAAGAAGACTTATTGCGCCCAGTGCAAGACCAGCAAATGCCATAATACGAATCGGCACTTTTGAATGACTAACAATTCCAAGCATTGCTATGTCATATAGGGTATAAAAATTGTTTTTTGAA
>Ga0207972_100095_pt1 | contig 33466 bp, 27 predicted proteins | sample LakWasMe75_LOW10_2_FD_183903 | JGI IMG/M metagenome (GOLD analysis project Ga0207972, IMG submission 183903) | Freshwater sediment methanotrophic microbial communities from Lake Washington under simulated oxygen tension - Sediment Metagenome... | ecosystem: Environmental > Aquatic > Freshwater >...
TGAAAAATTATTTCCATCCATCATAATTATCTACAGGAAATCAATCATGTCGCGCTGGAAACCGCCGGGGCCAAAGTCATCCCCTTACATCACGCCGGAAGGCTATCAATCGCTGGAGATTGAATTGAGAGACCTGTGGACCAAACGCAAAGAGGTCACCCAGGCTCTATCGGCGGCGGCCGCGGAAGGCGATCGCTCGGAAAATGCCGAGTTTTTAAAATAACCTCATTAAATGTACTATTTTTAAAAAATAACAGCAAAAACAATCATATTTTAATAGTACATGTACTATCTTTATGTACTTTTTTTAAGTAAACTTTAAGATTAATATTTGAAAGATTTGGAAGAATTTCGAGATGACAGAAACGAAATACTATATATGTTACGAAAACGCTCTTAAACAAGATGAAGCTGAACTACTGCATAAATATTGGCAGCTTGACCAAAGCTCAGAAAATATTTATCGACACAAGGTGCAAGATTTAATAGGAATTCTTAACTTTGATAAGGAGAGCTACATCACTAAATTCGTTAAGGGCAATTGTTTCATTTCATCAAATTCACAAATCTTTAACTGCACGTCTTGCCAAATAAAATTTAATGCAAATTGCCGAACTGAGTTCAATAGTTTAATCAAAAGACTTCCAACAGTTTGCGACAATTGCAAAAAAGAAGAGATAAATCTCATAGCCTTAGAAAAAATAAATATCCTCGAATCCTCAATACAGAACCCCATATTTCCTGAATTTAGTTATGAAGATCTTCAATCACTTAATTATGTTGAGAAAATAATTTTGTTTGTTATGATTTCGGAAATGAATGTCAGCGAAAATGAACCTATCAACTTTTCGGAAGGGGAACTAAATCTGACTGGTGTGACTGATATTGATAAGGGTATATTATCATCATTATTTAATAAGAAAGCAATTTATGTTATCAAAGATGAAGACTACAACAACCTACCTTTGCTAATAGAAACGACAGAATATATTTATAAAAATAAAAAGCATTTAAATTCAGATAATATTAATTCAGTTAATTCATTTTTAAGTGCTTTATATGAACCTGGGGTATATTTCTTAAAACCTACTGACTCTCCTTCTTTTGAAGACTTCTTAGATAAACTTTTTGAGGATATAAATAATTATTTCATAACCAAAAAAGATATTGAAATTTTATCAGACCTTATAATTTCGATACTTTTATATCAATCGTATTACCTTGTTAACGAAGCTAAACAAGAGCATAAAATACCAATAGACATGAATATGAAATTGGATATAGTACTAACTAGTTTAGTAAGAAAATATCCGATGCCTGTTGTTTTTAACATTTTAAATTATCAAGCAAAAAATGTAGCTGCAAAGCTTTATTCTAATGCAGCGATGCCATCATATATTCAAAATAAATTATATTGCAAATATATTGAAGAGTCTATTAATTACTTAGATAAAAACAATAAAATACCCTATCAAAAAAAGCTTCCAGACTATATGACTGGTTCAAAATTTGAATACTTCTCGAGCCACTATATTTTAGGTGACCTAATAAGCTGGTCTAGTTTGAGTGGGGATGACATTATAGAAAGATGGCTTCATAGCGATACTATAAAAAAGATACAATAAATACCGTTTAAATCGAAATTAAAATTTCACGGACATTCGAAAATAATTTGAAGCAAGAGTTATAAACGTTAACATAAAATTTTATAAAAAATAATTTTATGTGCATATTATTACGAAACCCGCCGCTAAATCTTATTTATATTCGGCCACCGATTCTTATCTAAAAACCACGATCTAATACCGATCAGGTATAAGCGGATCGCATGTAGTTCGTTAGTTATTGCTGCTCAATAAATCAATAGTTTGCGCTGTACTAGTACTCAGTCAATTTTATAATGTTGGGTATAGCCTCTTCAATTTCACCCGCGCATCCTCATTAGGTCGAGCGATAGCGTTTCTTTTTTCTTGCCATGCTGCGGTTTCCCTTTTTAATGTTGCCTGGTCTGGAATGCGTCGATCCAGACATTGCCTGGATAAAATGCTTAATTCGATTTCTGCCATGTTCAGCCAACTGCCGTGCTTTGGCGTGTAGTGGATGTCCAGTTTAGCTAATAGTCTCCGCGCTTCCTCAGGCGGAAAAGCCTTATACAATGATGCGCCCGTGTGAGTGTTTAAATTATCCATAACCAGTGTAACAAGCTCAGCCTCAGGGTAATGCACATCAATCAGGCTTTGAATTTGCTGCGCCCAGTCTATCGCCGTTCTTTGATTTGTCACCGCGACATGCCGCCTTCCTTCTAGCGGTTCAAAAAACATGGATAGAGAGCTAACGCCATTGCGTTCATATTCCGTATCGTATTTTTCCACCGATCCAGGTTGGGCAGGTATCGGCTGACGTGTTTCTTTGAGGTGCTGCTTGCTGCTTTCATCCACGCAGATCAAGGGATGCGTTTCATCGTACGATCGTTGGTAAACCGCCAGTATGTTTTCCATGGCGCAGACAAATTCAGCATTCGCTTTAGCCGGAATACACCATTCTTTATTCTGCCAAGGCTTTAACTCATTTTTTTTAACGCCTGGCGAATCGTTTCGTGGGCTACGCTTTCAACGTACCCCAGTTCCACCATGCGCTGTCCAAGCAGGCGTAAGGTCCAGCGACTACGCCCCTCAGGCGTGTCGCCACACATTAAAGCGACCAGATGGGCTTCGTTTTCACCGTCAATCTTTCGCTTTCTAGCCAGAACCGGAGCCGCCCGATTTAATGCGGCCTCTAAACCTTCCCGAACCAATCGTTCTCTGACGCGCTCAACGGTGCGTGTTGAACGGCCAAAGGTTTCGCCGATTTGTTTATCCTGCCATTTTTCACCTAATTCACCGAGGTCCGCTTTCAGCAATATTTCCGCATGAAGTCTTTTATGCGCTGCCACTTTGCCCTTGTGAATTAAAATCTTCAAATAAGTGCGCTCATCTTCCGTTAAATACACCGTATTTCTTTACCAACTGTCAGCCCCATTTAATATACAAACTGTCTATATGAGGACAATAACCCGACATATCAAGAATGACTGAGTACTAGGGTGCGTTCTCAATCAGATTTAGCAGAACAGCTAAAATGGAGTATTTAGCCGGTGAACTATGACACGTACTGCTCAGAGAGATGACCAATGGGAGCGAATAAAAGATCTTTTGCCGAGTAAAGCCAGCGATTGCGGAGTGACAGCCACCGATAACCGGAAATTTATTGAAGCGGTCTTATGGATAGCTCGAGCGGGTTCACCTTGGCGAGATTTACCGGAATCCTTTGGGAATTGGCATCGGGTTTATGTGCGTTATAACCGCTGGTCACATAAGAGCACCTGGAGCAAGCTATTTGAAGATATTGCTGATGATCCTGATCTTGAATATTTAATGGTGGATGGCAGCATTGTGCGGGTTCATCAACATGGAGCGGCAAAAAAAACAACAAAATGACGAGGCGATGGGCAAATCACGCGGCGGTTTGAGCACCAAAATTCATGCGGCCGTTGATGCGTTGGGTAATCCGGTTCGCTTACTGCTCACGGCAGGACAAACGTCCGAATATACTCAAGCTGAAGCATTGATTGAAGGTTTTGCGGCAGGCTACATATTGACTGACAAAGGTTATGATTCGGATCGGTTTGTCTCTGCTATAGAAAACAGTCATGCTGTGCCTGTGATTCCCTCGAAAAAGAACCGAAAAGTTTCACGAGACTGTGACAAAAAGCTTTATAAAGAACGAAATCTCGTTGAACGATTTTTCCTAAAATTGAAGCATTTTCGTCGAATTGCAGCCCGATATGAGCGTTTAGTAAGAAATTATCAAGCTATGCTCAGCCTCGTATCCACTGTCATTTGGCTCAATTGAGAACGAGCCCTAGTTATAATCTTATAACTTACTCTATTGATGCAATTAGTGCTGAACAAATTGCATTCCAGCCACAAGTGCCAGACAAGCTGATTTTTTTCAGAAATTGATGAATGTTGAAAGTAAGTGGACTCGCAGGTAATGCATGAGGTGTTATTCAGAATCAGCCTCATGAAAAAGCGATATATTCGTTCTGATATGTAAGGAATAGGAATAATTCTTGATTTATTGCTATTGATAATGATTATCATTTGCGCTATGATTATTCATATTAAATTTTTGGCCATGTTTTATTCCATAACGAGGTAACTTACCTTCGTTATGGTCCATATGCTGAGACATGCCCGCTCTATACGAACAACAACTAAGTTAATCAAGGAGCCTTATCATGAAACGAGCGACCACTCGCATAGCCGTCACCTTAGTCGGTAGTGCTTATCTAGCTTCATTGCCGCTAGCTGCTGCAGAGCAAAAACAAGACACTGCCATATTGGAAGAAATCACGGTCAAAGGAGACTGGCTAGGGCCGCCGACCAAGGACTCCGTTCGTACCTATCCAGGGGGGCGCTCGGTAGTCACCGACACCGAATTACAACAAGCCGGAGCCCGTACCCTGGAAGATGCTTTACGTCTGGTACCGGGTGTTCGCGCCCAGGATGAAACCGGTACCGGCATTCTGCCGAATATCGGCGTGCGCGGATTGGATCCCAGACGCAGCACGCGCACTCTGGTGCTGGTCGACGGTATTCCTATCGCCCTGGCGCCTTACGGACAAACAGGCTTGTCGATGTTCCCGCTGACCATGCAAACCGTAGATAGAGTCGATGTCGCACGCGGCGGGGCAGCTGTGCGCTATGGACCGAACAATGTCGGCGGCGTGATCAATTTCATCAGCAAACCGATCCAGGATAAATTCAGCGCCACCATAAGAGAAGCGCTAACCATTTCCACCGAAACCGGCAACGTGCTTACCGACAGCTACCTGCGCGCAGGCGGTTTCGTCAACGACAGGCTGGGCCTGCAATTCCAGGCCAACACGCTAATGGGCGACTCGTCTCGCGCCCATTCGGACACGGAAGTGGAAAACATGTCGCTGGACGCGCACTGGTTCGTCACCGACAACGCCGACATCAAGGCCGGATTGCAGTATTACAACACCGATACCCAGCTACCGGGCAGCCTGTCGCCCCAAGCCTACGCGCAGGATCGTTTCCAGTCGCAACGGCCGTACGATAAATTCCAGGGCGATACGGTGCGGGGGCATTTGGTCTACAACCAGAACTTCGACCTTTTCGGCAGCCCTGCGGAGTTCAACTGGACCAATTTTGCCCACACCAGCGACAGGGAGTTCACCGTCGGCTGTCAGCTCAATGCTGCCGCGACCTCATGCAACCTTGACCCATCCAAGGTATCCAACGGCGTGCAAACCAGCCCGCGCACATTCACCGTTTACGGCACCGAACCGCGTCTTACCGTAGGTGCCAAGACCGGTTGGCTGGACCACAAATTCACGCTGGGCGGTCGTTACGTCAGCGAAGCCGTCGAACAGGGAGTTGACCGAACCCGTCTGAGCAACGGCAGCGTCCTCAATGCCCAGGACTTCCATTTCGGCACCGACGCCTTTGCACTCTATGGCAGCGACACCTTGAGCGTGTGGAATGAGCGGCTTAACATCACGCCGGGCTTACGCTCGGAATGGATCGACCAATCCAGCCACAACCAGTTGACCGGCGCGGTCATCGACAGTCCCAGCAACGAATTGCTGCCCGGCGTCGACGTAGGCGTCAAACTATGGCCCGATAAACTATTCCTGTTCGGTAATGTGCATAAATCCTTGCAGCCGGTGCAATTCACCCAAATCACCCTGGGAGGCGATACCGGTGTAGAAAAGGCCTGGAACTATGAAGCCGGTCTACGTGTATCGCCGCTATCGGAGCTCGACGCCACATTCAGTTATTTCCGTATTGACTTTGACAATCAAATCGTCGGCGTCGTGGAAAACGGCAGCACCAAGTTCCGCAACCTCGGCCAAGCCAAGCATCAAGGCTATGAATCCGAACTGGACTGGCGCCCGTCCTTCCTGGCCGGCCTCGATCTCAAAGCGGGCTATACCTACGTAGACACCGAGCAGTTGAACAACCTGTTCAGCGGCACGACACAAGTTGCATTTAAAAACAACGAAGTGCCGTTCAGCTCGCATCATCAAATCAGCCTGCAAGGCAACTACCGCATTAACACTGTCAACTTCAACGTCAACGGTTCGTACCTGAGCTCAGCCTATACCGATGCGGCCAACACCGTGCTGGAAAACGCCATTGGCGACAAAGGCAAGATACCGGGTTATTGGCTATGGAACGCTCAAATCACCAAGGATTTCCGTGTGGACAAAGCCAATATGCGGGTCGGCCTTGGAGGCAACAACCTGTTCAATCAGGACTATTACTTCCGCGGCGTAGATACCAGTCTTGGCCGTGTGCCGGGACCGGGACGTTCGGTGATGCTCAGCGTTCAAATGGATCTATAAGGAAAACTCATGCATACCCAAGAATTGATTCTGCTGACGCATGTCTCGACCGAATCGGTCAACGACGGCTTTCTGCCGGCAGCGCGCCGACTCGGCCTGTCGCCGGTGCTATTGACCGACCAGGCCGAAGCGCACCGCCAGCACTTTAGCCAAAGCGGACTGCCGGCCTATCCGGAGGCTATCATCGCTTGCGACGTGTTCAATCCGTTGGCTGTGATTGAGGCGATAAGCCGGCGCGGGCAAAAACCGGCGGCGATTTTTTCCAACAGCGATCACCTGCAAACCAGCACTGCGATTGTCGCCGAGTATTTCAGGCTACCCGGCAAGAATTGGCAGGTGACATACCGCGCCAAGAACAAGGCGGAAATGCGCAGCTACCTCAGCGAGCAAGGTATCGAAACGATACGGTACGCGGTAGCATCGGAGCTGGAAAGCTTGGCGCAAGCCGCAGCCGACGTAGGCTTCCCTTGCGTAGTCAAACCGCGCGAAGGGGTCGCCAGCCAGGAAGTCGGCTTGGCGAGGGATTACGCCGGACTCGCCGCCCATTGCCAGTCGGTTTGGCAAACGCGGCCCGGCCAAGTCATGCTATTGGAAGAATACCTCGAAGGCCCTTTGTGTACATTGGAAACGCTGGGTGACGGCAAAGGATTGCAAGCCCTGGGCGGATTTCATGTCCGGCTGTCCGCACCGCCCCACTTCGTCGAACTGGAAGCCGACTGGAGCAGCGAGCTGGCAAAGCAGCAGGAGGTGCTGAACCAAATCGTCCGTTTCGGCGTCGGCTTCGGCGCCTGCCATACCGAATTCGTATTGACCGCCCAGGGACCGCGCTTGATTGAAATCAATTACCGCTGTATCGGCGATCGGCGCGATTTCCTGCTGGAGCAGACGCTGGGCATTGCGCTGTTCGAAACCGTGCTGCGGCTGCATCTGGGCGAACCGCTGTCGGCCTTGCCGTTGACGCCGCGCGCAGCCGCGATACGCTATCTGACGCCTTCTACAGATGGTCAAATTTTCAGCGCTCCCGCACCGTTCAGCCGCAGCGATGCGGCAGTCGACATCGGGCTTCGCGTCTTGCGCCAAGCCGGTGACACCATTGCCATTACACATTCCAATAAGGATTACCTGGGTGTCTTGACCGGCGTCGGCTCGGATGCGGATACCGTGCATCAAGCCTTGGCGCAAGCCAGCGCCGACTTGGCGTGGGAGATTCGTTGATGAACATACAGCAAGAAGCTACGGACAAAGATCAACAGGATTATATCTGCCGGCGTGTGGTCGATGCGCTGTTGCGGGAAGATGTACGTGAAATTATAAGCCGCGGGCGCATTGTCTCGGCGGCCGATGCGCCATTGTCCGATCTGCCGGCGCGGTCCAGCCACTGGCTCGCTGTCGAGCATCTGGGCGACGGTTGCCTGTGGATTCCGGTCCAGCCGTGTCCATTCATGCAGGAATGGACGCTATACGACTTTCCGTTAGTTTGGCAAAGCAGCAGCGGTTATTGTCGGCTGGGCGACATCCTCGCCATTCTTGCGCTGTTCCGGCAAGGACTGGACCAAGCCTCAGCAGCTGACTTTGCAGACTACGCAAAGGAATGCCTCACCGCCGTCGAGCATGGCGTCCTGTGCGCACAAGAGCGGCAGCGCTATTTTGCCGAAGTGCAACGGAGCGACCAACGTGCGCACCCCAGCCCGCACTGGCAAGAGCGACAGTTACATTACGAGCGGCTGGCTGCGTTTCTTGACCACCCTTTATATCCCACGGCGCGCGCCAAACTGGGTCTTTCACCCGACGATCTCGCTTCATACGCTCCTGAATTCCAACGCCCTTTTCAATTGCGCTGGGTCGCTGCAAGCAAGGATATTCATATCGGGCCGGAGGTTGCGGCAAGCCTGCAAGAACTATCTCCAAGCTTTGCCGAAGTCGGGCTAGATGCCCGGTTGAGCGATAATCACGTGCTATTGCCGGTTCATCCGTTGTTTACGCACGAGATGCTGAATGCGCTGGCCGATGTGAATAACCTGCAAGGCAAACTCCTGCTGGCGCCGAAACCCTACCTGGACGTCCTGCCGACCTTGTCGGTGCGGACCTTGGCGGTACAAGGCAAGCCGGGGCTGCACATCAAATTGCCGATGGCCATTCGCACTTTGGGCGGCAAAAACATACGCACCATCAAGCCCAGCACCATTGCCGACGGTCACGCCGTGCAAAGCCTGTTGGGCCGCATAGCGGCGCAGGACGCAGACATCGCCGGCCGCTTGCTGCTGACCGATGAAAGCATGGGCGCCCATATCAATCATTTGCCCGAACTGGGTTACATTTTGCGCCGCTATCCGGCGGGACTGGAGCAAGCTACCGTGGTGCCGGTCGCCGGCTTGCTCGCGGCCACGCCGCAAGGCTTGCTGGTGGCCGAAGAACTGGCGCAATGTTTTTATGCCGGCTGGTTGGAAGATTTTCTCGACGCCTATCTGGAGACAACCTTACGCACTCACTTGGTTTTGTGGTTACGCTACGGTATCGCGCTGGAATCCAACCAGCAAAATACCATGCTGGTGCTCGGCACTGGGACCCCGACCTTGCGCCTGCTATTAAAGGACAACGATGCGCCGCGCATTCATGGTTCGCACCTCGCCGCCCGTTGGCCTGCACTGTCGGCGTTCGTGGACGGCTTGCAGGATCGCCGCATCGTAGTGGACGACGAATTGCCGCTCGCGCAGATGTTCACCACCATCACCTTGCAGCTCAATGTCGCTGTCCTGATCGAAGGATTGGCAGGCATCGGCCACTTGACCCGCAGTCAACTCTACGGCTGTGTGCGCGACAAGATAGCGGCGCTGCTCACGGAATTGGCCGGGCAAGGAGAGGATATCGCTTTAGCTCGCCGCATCCTGCTGGAAGACGACCGGCAATACGTCAAATATTTGCTTACCGCAGCCAGCCTGAAACCCAAAACCGCAACCGGCGCTACCGACGTCAACAAGTTCTACGGCAAAAGCGGGCCTAACTTTCTGAAGGAGAGCTTGTGACTATCGCCCAGCGCCGCATGGTGATGGTGGTCATGTTTTGCCACTTTATCGCGGCGTTCGCCGCCCTCGGCATGCCGCCATTTTTTGCGCTGATACTCAGCAAGTCGCTGCACAACAGCAATGCTTACCTAGTCGGCTGGTTTTACGTCGTTCCGACCTTGTTCACGGCTCTGTCCAGTCCCTGGTGGGGACTGTTTGCCGACCGCATCGGTAAAAAGATCTCCCTGTTGCGCGCGCAGTTGGGGCTGTCGGCAAGTTTCCTGTTGGCCGGCTATAGCAATGACACCGGGCTGTTCTTTCTGGCCTTGGCTTTGCAGGGAATGCTGGGCGGCACCTTCGCCGCTTCCAATGCCTATCTGGCGACAATATCCGGCGGTCCCACCCTGGCCCGCAGCCTGACCCTGATGCAAGGCTCTGCGCGCGCCGCCCTGGTGGTCGCGCCCGCCGTGTTGGGCCTGTTTGCCGCTTCGGATTCGCCGATAGAGCTTTACCGCTACCTGGCCTTATTGCCGCTGGCTGCGGCCTTGCTGCTTTGGCTACTGCCGGAACCGGCGCAAACCGTACATGACGACTATCGCCCGAAAAATACCGCCGCAAGCCATCAGCCGTTGCTGTCGGCAAACAATGTTTACCTGCTGCAATTTGCGTTCGTATTCGCCACAGTCGCTACATTCCCTTACTTCATCCCTTACGCTCAAAGTCTGGGATCGGTTTCTGTCGAGCTGGCCGGCCTGCTGTTCGGCGTGCCCAATCTGCTTTACCTGGCTACAGCCGGCATCTTAACCAGCCATCTCGGGCAACGGGTATCGCCGTCCGGGCTGGCATGGATGTTTTTGCTAATGGCGATTGCCTTGTTCGGCCAAGCCCGGACGCAAAGCCTGCCCGAATTGATCCTGTGGCGGACATTGATGGGCTTAGCCATGACAGGGAGTTTTATCTCACTGCACGCGCTAGTGGCGGCGATGGTGCACGAAAGCAATGCCGGACGCACTTTCGGCTGGCTGGAAAGCGGCTCGAAATGGGGCGCGGTTGCCGCCGGTCTGGCCGCCGGAGCGATGGTGGACGGTTTCGGCCCACAGGCACCTTTTTTACTCGGCGCAGGAATTATGGCTACAGCTGCCGGCTGGTTGGCAGCCTCAAGCTATTGTCGCTGGCGCACTGAAAATATCTGACACTTTGGAGACAAATCATGGGACACCAAGCACTGCAAACTTTTTACCAAACTTGCGCGGCCGAAGATCAAGCTAACCAGCGCAGCCTGGAGACATTGCTCAATTGCTATTGCCGTGAAGTTGCAGGACCGGCCGGACAAATTGGCATCGGCCCGCTGTTCGGCCAAAGCGATTGGCCTATGGCTTTACGGACAGCATTGGGACAAGGCGGAGGAAAAGCCATGCACATTCTGTTGCCGCACATCGGGGAGCGGCTTTTAGTGGTAGTCGACCAAGCTTCGGCTACCGGCAATTACCGCTACCGCTCGCCTTTCTACCACAAATCGCCGGGACGGCCCTGGGCTCCGTTGGACTGGCGCATATTAGCCACGTTGCTGCTGCGCGACCTGGCCAGCCAAAACGATGTCCCGTTCAATCAGGAACTGCTGGAGCAAATCCGCGACAGCGTCGCGGTGACCGGCGCTATTCTCGCGGCGCCGCAACCGGCGGAACCCAGAGAAACCTTGGCCGCCTATCTGGATTCCGAACAGTCGCTGGCCTACGGCCACCCGTTCCACCCGGCCCCGAAGAGCCGCCAAGGCTTTTCGGCTGCGGATCTGCAACACTACGCCCCGGAGTTGCGCGCCCGCTTCCCGCTGCATTATTTCGCGGTGCGCCGCGAGCACTGGCTCCAGCAATCGCTGCTGCCGGAATCCGCCGATGCCTTGCTGGCCGCCCAAGCGCCCGCCGGCTTGGAAGCGGACGACGAGTTCGCGCTGCTGCCGGCGCATCCCTGGCAAGCGCGTTATTTATTGTCGCGCCCGGCTGTGCAGGCGGCTCTCGAACAGGACCGGCTGCGCGACCTGGGCCCGCAGGGTCCGGCTTATTTCGCCACCTCGTCGATACGCACCTTGTTCCACCCGGACAATGCCTATTTTTACAAATGTTCCCTGCATGTCCGCATCACCAATTGCGTGCGCAAGAACGCCATTTACGAGCTGGACGGCGCGCTGCAAGTCACCCGCATCATGCGGACCGTCGGCCCGCGCCTGGCCGCGCAATTCCCCAGCCTGCGGATACTGGAAGAACCGGCCTACGCGTCAGTACGTCTGGGCAGCAATGAAACTCCAGCCGAGCGGGAGGCGGCGGAAGGTTTCGGCCTGATCCTGCGCCAGGGACTGGACCCGGCGGACACCGCCGCAACGACGCCGCTACTGGCCGGCTCCCTGTTCGGCAACCATACCCGAGGCCAGGCACGGCTGGCGGACATTATCGGCCGGTTGGCGCGAAGACAAGCTTCGCCGTGGGATACGGTAGCGGAAGACTGGTTCTCTGCCTATGTCGAACAACTACTGCCGCCGGTGCTGCATTGCTTTTTCGACTACGGCATCGTGTTCGAACCGCACTTGCAGAACGTGCTGGTCGGCTTGACCCATGACTGGCCCAGCCACGTCTGGCTGCGCGATTTCGAAGGCGTCAAGCTGGTAGCCGGACGCTTCAACGCGGTTCCGCTCGATGCCGTCGACGCAAGAGTGCGGCAAGCGCTGTTTTATAGCGAAGATCAGGGCTGGAACCGTATCGCCTACTGCCTGCTGGTCAACAATTTCTGCGAGGCCGTGGCGCAATTGAGCGCCTTGCACCCGTCGCTGGAACCTCGCCTGTGGCGCATCGTCGGCCACCAGTTGCGCTGTTATCTGGCTCAGCACGGCAACCCGAATGCGACTCGGCGCGTCAATGCCCTGTTGGCCGGAGCGCCCTTCCCCGCCAAGGCCAACCTGATCAACCGCTTTTACAAACGTCCCGACCGCGATTCCACCTATATTCCATTGCCCAGCCCGTTGGCCTACCTGGGGGATGCGTGACATGAACCGATCGTTAGCACGAGTGACGGAAGCCGTTCATCTCGCCTGCACCGATGAACCCTTATGCGCCTATATCTACGACTTGGCGACATTGGATAAGCATGCCGCCGATTTGGCCGCAACGCTGCCGGATAACTGCGAGCTCTTTTATGCGGTCAAGGCGAATTCCGACCTGCCGATCCTGCAAACGCTGGCGCCGCATGTGCGCGGTTTCGAAGTCGCATCCGGCGGCGAACTGGACTGGGTACGCAGCCATTTCCCGGATGTGCCGGTGATTTTCGGCGGTCCCGGCAAGTTGGATACCGAACTGGCCGCCGCGTTGGAGCAAGGCGTGGAATTGCTGCACGTTGAAAGCCTGGGCGAGTTGCGGCGGCTGGTCTGGCTGGCCCGAAACATGAACCGGAAGGCCGATGTACTGCTGCGTATCAACCTGGCATTGGACGGCGTGCCGGCCACCACCCTGACCATGGGCGGCCGGGCCACACCGTTCGGTATCGATTCCGGCCAACTGCCCGAATGCCTGGCATGGCTGGCACGGCACCCGGAAATCCGTTTACACGGTTTCCACTTCCACCTGATGTCCCACCAATTGGACGCCGGCGCTCATCTGGCCTTGCTTTCGCGTTATTTTCGGCAGGCGCGGCAATGGCGGGAGCAATTCGGGCTAAGCATTAACCACCTCAACGTCGGCGGCGGCATCGGCATCAATTACCGCGAACCCGAGCGACAATTCGACTGGAAGGCGTTCAGCACCGGACTGGCGGCATTGATCGAGAGCGAAAACATGCAGGACTGGCGCATCCGCTTCGAACCGGGCCGCTACCTGACCGCAGCCTGCGGCTATTACGTGATGCAGGTGCTGGACATCAAGCAATGCTTCGGCCGCCATTTCGCGGTCGGCCGCGGCGGCACCCACCATTTCCGCACGCCTTACGCCCAAGGCCATAGCCATCCGTTTTTGGTAGTGCCGCACGAACACTGGCACTATCCGTTTCCCCGGCCCGGCGTGGAGCAGACCGAAATCACCGTGGTCGGCCAGCTCTGCACGCCCAAGGACGTTTTAGCCACCGACGCACCGGTGGAGCGGTTGCGAGTCGGCGACCTGCTGGTGTTTCCTTATGCCGGCGCTTATGCCTGGCATATCTCCCACCACGATTTTCTGCGCCACCCGCACCCGCAGCATATCTACCTATCGCCACAGGAGCCGGTTCATGCTGCAAACCAATAAACTGAAACAGGCCCTGCATAACGGCGAGACAGTATACGGGCTGCTGAATTCGGTGCCGTCGCCGTTGCTGGTGGAAATGCTGGGCTATGCCGGATATGACTTCGTCATCCTGGACCTGGAACATGTGAACACCAATCCGGAAACCCTGGAAAACATGATCCGGGCCGCGGAATGCGCGGGGCTTACCGCCTTGGTGCGCGTGCCCGGCATGGATACCGCTGCGGTTTTGCGCGCCCTGGACAGCGGCGCGCAAGGCATCGTCGTCCCTCATGTGCAAAACCGTGCCGAAGCGGAAGCCGCCGTCAACGCCAGCCGCTACCATCCGCTGGGTCAACGCGGCATCAGCGGTGGCCGAACCACGGGTTTCGGCCGCCTGGATCTGCCGAGCTATTTCGAACAGGCCAACGCCGAGCTGCTGGTCGCGGTCATGATCGAAGACCGGCCCGGCGTGGAAAACATCGACGAGATCGTCTCCGTACCAGGTATCGATCTGGTGCTGGAAGGCGCGATCGACCTGTCCCAATCTTACGGCGTACCCGGCCAGGCCCAGCATCCGGACGTGCAGGCCGCTATTTTGACTATCGCCGATGCCTGCCGCAAACACGACGTGCCGTTCTGTGCCGTGCCGCGTCTGCCGGAACAAAAGGAATACTGGCTTCAGCAAGGCGTTCACGCCTTCCTGCTGGGCGATGACCGGGGCGTCGCTTTCCGGGCATTCAAGGCGCACCTGCAAAGTTGGAAAACCCCGGCATCATCATGAGCGCGGCTGTTGCCAAAAAACTGTGGTTCGGCCATCTTTATCTGGGGGTTGCAATTGCGCTTCCCTTACTGCTTATCGCCGCCAGCGGCATTGTTCTGGGCTTCTACGACGACCTGCGCTATGCCGCGCTGCCTTATCGACTGGCAACCCCTGTTTACCAGCCACAGGATGCCTCCGCATTGGCCGATGCCATCCGGCGCCATTATCCCCGCCACCGCCTGGAGGTGCTGTTCTTGCAAACGGCTCCGGAACGTAGCGCAAGAGCCCGGCTGGCCGGGCCGGAACCGTTACTGGTATTTGTCCATCCCGGCACAGCCGATATTCTGGCGGTGAAGGGCGCTGCTGAGTTGGATTGGTTGGATTGGCTACGGGAACTGCACCGCGGCAGCGTGTTGGGCCTGCCAGGGAAAATCGCCGCCAGCGCGGCCGGACTAGGGACGTTACTCCTTTGGCTGATGGGGGCGTGGCTATGGCGCAGACGCACCACGACAGCAAAACGGCATCGGCGCGGCGCAAGCACTTATGTCAAAACCATCAGAATTCATCGAAAGGCCGGATTACTACTAGGCGGCCCCATCGCCGGTCTGGCCTTGCTGGGAGCGCTGCTCAACTTCGCCGGACCTTTGATGCAATGGCTAGACCCGCCGCCTGCCGCTACGACGCCATCTTCCTCGGATTGGCCCACTGTGCTGCCGTTACCCAGCCTCGTGGAGGCTGCGCACAAGGGCTATCGGTACGCTCCGCTGGAACGCATCTACTTCCCGGCCAAAGCGGGCGAGCCATGGCGTTTTCGCTATTTGGACGGAGGCTGGCTTTTCGTAGACGGGCACGATGGAGCATCTCTCAAAAGCAAAACGCCATCCTCTCATTGGACCGCTCTATTATATCCCCTGCATAGCGGCAAGTTACTGGGTACCCATGGTCATTGGCCGGTAGCCCTTTGCGGCCTAGCCCTGCTTTTTCTGGTTGGCAGCGGCTTACGTCATGGCTGGAGTATTATCATCAAGTCGCACCAAGGTGATTTCCATGAAAGAACATCCCCAAGTTACGCACTTTTACTCACCACGAAGACACGAAGGACACGAAGGACACGAAGAAAAACATAAACTTCGTGTCTTCGTGGTGAATAATAGAACCGGATTGCAGGGTATATTCTTTACCGGATATCGCCTAATGTCGCAGATTAACCGATCGTTTAGATTTTTAAACAGCTTCTTACCCAAATGTCCATGGAATCAGGGAAAGATCGGTTTTTAAAAAGATAATCTTCTAAGGCGCAAAGCGTTCATGATGACTGAAACCGAACTAAAACTCATCGCTGCCGCAGCAATCATCGATGAAAGCAAAATTCCGAAGAACGGATACAGCACACCGGCGGCAATGGGAACGCCGAGCGCGTTGTAAATGAAAGCAAAGAACAGGTTTTGGCGGATATTGCTCATGGTAGCTTGACTTAACAGCCGTGACCGGGCGATCCCACGCAGATCGCCTTTGACCAGCGTAACCCCCGCGCTTTCCATCGCGACATCGGTGCCCGTACCCATCGCAATACCTACGTGCGCCTGCGCCAATGCCGGCGCATCGTTGATGCCGTCGCCCGCCATTGCCACGATATGGCCTTCGGCCTGCAATTGTTTAACGAAAGCGGTTTTCTGTATGGGCAACACTTCCGCCTCGACCCGGTCTATGCCGAGTTTTTTCGCCACGGCATTGGCTGTGGTCTTATTATCGCCGGTCAGCATGACGACTTTTATCCCCGCTTCGTGCAGGGCTTTCAGCGCGTCCGGTGTTGACGATTTGATCGGATCGGCGACACTGATAAACCCGCCGAGCTTCCCGTCCACGGCGACAAACATGACAGTCTGCCCTTCCAGGCGCAGCTCGTCAGCCTGTTTTTGTAAAGGTGTTGTATCGATATTCTGCACTGCCATTAATTGGGCATTACCGAGTGCAACTTGGCGGCCTGAAATCCTGCCGCGAACACCTTTACCGGTTACCGATTCAAATTGTTCTCCGGCAGCCAGCTTGATGCCTTGTTCTTCGGCGCCTTTAACAATGGCGGCGGCAAGCGGATGTTCGCTGGCTCGTTCCAGGCTTGCGCCGAGATACAACACCTCTTCTTCGGAAAAATTCTTGCCGGCGACTACGGACATGAGGCGGGGCTTACCCTCTGTCAGCGTGCCGGTTTTATCGATCACTAAGGTATCTATTTTTTCCATGATTTCCAGCGCTTCGGCATTTTTAATCAATACCCCGAGCTGAGCGCCCTTGCCGGTACCGACCATAATCGACATCGGCGTGGCAAGACCGAGCGCGCAGGGGCAAGCGATAATAAGTACGGCTACCGCATTAACAATGGCGTGAGCCAAACGCGGTTCCGGCCCCCACTGCCACCAGATGATCAAGGTCATTATCGCAATGATGACAACGGCCGGGACAAACCAGGCGGCAACCAGATCCGCCAGTTTCTGGATCGGCGCCCGGCTGCGCTGTGCTTCGCTGACCATCTTCACAATCCGGGCCAGCAGCGTTTCGCCGCCGACCTTCTCGGCGCGCATCAGCAGGCTTCCGGTGCCGTTGACGGTGGCGCCTATCAGGCGGTCACCTGCATTTTTTTCCACCGGGATGGGTTCGCCGGTTATCATGGATTCATCGACACTGCTGTAACCTTGCTGCACGACACCGTCAACAGGGATTTTTTCTCCTGGCCGGACGCGTAACACATCGCCCGGTTGGACCTGTTCAAGAGGAATATCCTCTTCCTTGCCGTCGTCTGTCACCCGACGCGCTGTTTTCGGCGCCAGCTCCAGCAGCATCTTGATAGCCTGGTTGGTGCGACTTCGGGCCCGCAATTCCAGCACTTGCCCCAACAGCACCAATGCGGTAATGACGGCGGCGGCCTCGAAATAAACAGCCACCATGCCGTCCGGATTACGCATGGTTGGCGGAAAAATGCCTGGCGCAAATGTGGCTGTCACGCTGTAGCCCCAAGCAACGCTGATACCCAATGCGATCAGCGTAAACATGTTTAAATTGAGACTGATGACGGAATGCCAGCCGCGTTGAAAAAACGGCCAGCCGCCCCACCAAACCACCGGCGTGACTAAAGCAAATTCAATCCATTGCAACCAATGGGTGAAAAAGTCGCCGGCAATCAAGCCCGGTATCAGGTCGTGGCCCATCGCCAAAATGAACACTGGTATCGACAGTGCGGTGCTGACCCAAAATCTTCGGCTCATATCGGTGAGTTCGCGGCTTTCCTGTTCCTCCTCTGAAACGTCACGGGCTTCCAGAACCATGCCGCACTTGGGACAGAAACCGGGCTCACTGCGGATGATTTCAGGATGCATCGGGCACACATATTCGCTATGAATTTCGAAAGCCTTATTCTCTATCGGGGCCATCAGCTCAAGGGTCATCCCGCATTTTGGGCAGTTGCCAGGATTTTCCAGGCGAATTTCAGGGTGCATGGGACAGGTATAAATTTTTTCATTAGCGTATTTTTTCATTGCCTTATCCTTTGTTGCTTGAGGGCGACGGATGACTTTTCTCAGTTCCAGGACAATCAGCGGTATGAATCCAACGCCGATCCAAGCCACGCACTGATGTAGAGAAACCGGTTCGATCTGAAACAGCGCTTGCAGCATGGGGATATGATGTATCGCCAACTGCAAGGAAAAACTCACTGCCACAACCAAAAATAAGCGAATATTGGAAAACAAGCCTATCTGCCAGAGGCTGCGCTGCTCGCTCCGTGCGCCGAAAGCACGCAGCAAACCGGTGATCACCAGGGCGGTAAAAGCAGCATCTCGGGCATGATCAAGACTGTTGCCGATTACATAGAGTTCATAAGCAAACACCCCGAGAGTGACACTGGCGGCCAGCAAGCCTGTGAACAGGGTTAGTTTGAGTAAATCCCGGTTAAGTAGCGTTGACTGGGAATGTCGCGGCGGACGGCTCAACACATCTGGGTCAATCGGATCGGTCGAGAGGGCTAGGGCTGCAAAGCCGTCTGTCACCAGGTTGATCCACAAAAGATGCAGCGGCAATAACGGCAACGGCCAGCCGAGCAGAACCGCGACCAACATCACGATCAATTCGCCGGTACTGCTGCCCAGCAGATAGGCCAAGGTTTTGGCGATATTGTCATAGATGCCCCGCCCTTCCTCTACTGCGGCGACAATGGAAGCAAAGTTGTCATCCGTAACAATCATAGCCGCAGCCTCTTTGGTCACCTCGGTGCCGGTTAGGCCCATGGCGATACCGATGGACGCCTCTTTGATCGCAGGGGCATCGTTAACCCCGTCCCCGGTCATTGCCACTACTGCGCCCAGCGCTTTCCATGCACGGACAATGCGGAGCTTGTGCTCGGCGGTAACCCGTGCATAAACGGAAACTTGCGAGACACGCTCCTTCAGCGCTTCGTCGTCCAGACGGTCAAGCTCGGCTCCTACGAGAACTTGGTCGCCCTTGCCCAGAATGCCCAATTCAAGACCTATTGCCCGCGCAGTGTCCGGATGATCGCCTGTAATCATCACGGATTTGATGCCTGCCCGTTTACATTTGGCCACGGCCTCCCTTGCCTCAGCACGAGGCGGATCCTGTAAGCCTACAAGACCTAAAAAGGTAAGATCCTTCTCGATCTCGGTATCGTTAACAACCCTGCCTTCTTCAATACTGAAATTGTCCAAGGTGCGCTCGGCCACGGCAAGCACACGCAGGGCATCGTGCGCCAGTAAGGCATTGGCTTGCATCATTCGACTACGGTCATTCTCAGTCAATTCTCTTACTCCCTGATCGGTTCGGATCAGGGTGCAACGACTGAGAATAACTTCGGGCGCGCCTTTGACGAATGCCCAGGTATAGTTTTCCCGACGACGGATGACAGTCATGCGTTTGCGCTCGGAATCGAAAGGCACAGTTGCCAGGCGCGGCATTTCAGTCTCGAAGACCTCGCGGGTTATACCGCCTTTTGCAGCGACCACCAGCAGCGCTCCTTCAGTAGGATCGCCGATGACTACAGTCCGGTTATCTATTAGGGCCAGTTCGGCATCGTTACAGGCGACCGACGCACGCAGCAAGGCCAGGAGTTCAGGGCTTTCTGACGGCAGGCTTTCCACATTGCCGGAAAAGAATGCGCCTTCAGTGGCGTAGCCTTCGCCGGTGACGCGATACAAGCTGTTTGAAGTGATCAACTTGCGGGCGGTCATTTCACCCATCGTTAGCGTGCCGGTCTTGTCCGTGCAGATAACCTGGGCACGGCCTAGCGTTTCAACCGAAGCCAAACGCCGTACTAATGCATGACGCTGCACCATGCGTTGCACACCCAACGCGAGCGCAATAGTCACCACCGCAGGCAGACCTTCCGGGATAGCCGCTACCGCAAGACTCACCGAACTCATGAAAAGCTCAAACGGCGCAATTCCCCGTAATAATCCCAGGCCGAAAATTAACGTGACGATACCGAAACAGGCCATCAACAGCAGGCGTCCTGCCCGTTCAAGTTGGCGTTGCAACGGGGTTTCTCCGCTTTCGGCAGTGTCCAGAAGCGTGGCGATATGGCCGAGTTCCGTCTCCATACCGGTATTAACCACCAAAGCGCGACCGGTTCCTCCCGTTACGCTGGTACCGAGAAAGACCATGTTTTTCCGCTCCGCCAGAGGCGTTTCTTGAGGCAGTCTGTCTGTGGATTTTCCTACCGCTTGCGATTCGCCGGTAAGCGGCGCTTCGTTGATACGAAGAATGGATGTTTGGATCAGACGGGCATCCGCAGCGATCAGATCCCCGCCTTCCAGCAACAGGATGTCGCCCGGAACAATTTCTATAGCAGTAACCACCAGGCTATGACCGCCGCGCACCACACGGCAATGGGGCGCGGTCAGACGGCTTAATGCTGCCGCCGCCTTCTCGGCGCGATATTCCTGAAGGAAGCCGATTATCGCATTCAAAATAACGATGGCAATAATGGCGATGCCGTCTATAGTTTCGCCCAGTGCCGCGGAAACCGCCGCTGCGCCAATCAACACCCAGATAACCAGACTTTTAAACTGGCTTACAAAAATGACCAAGGCAGAAAATCGTTTGCCCTTGCGCAATTTATTCTGCCCATACCGGGTGAGCCGCTTTTTCGCCTCATTGGCTGAAAGCCCCTGCTCCACATCGGTCGCAAGAAGGTTTGCGGCTTCGGTAATCGATAGCTTGTGCCATACGTTCATTGTGGTGTTCTTCCCATTAGCAGAGAATCAGCAATGCCAACTTGTATTAAACGTTTGATTTTTCATTATTGCGATCTGCACTTTCCGGCAGACGGCAAAATCCTTGTGCAGGCAAATCCAGGGCGCTGTTAAATTTGCTGGATAAATTCTGGAAGGCAATGAGCCCGGTGAGTTCGACTATTTCATCTTCGTTAAAGTATTCATGCAGGCGCTGAGATAAATCATCATCAACCTGCCGGTCTGTATAAGTCACCGCCTCGGCATATTCCAGGACAACCTTTTCTTTGCTATCGAACAACTCGCTTGCTTGCCATTGTTCAAGGGCCTCCACCTTGTTCATGGAACCCGTTCTTTTTGCCAACATGGCGGAGTTAATATCGATACAAAAACGGCAGCTGTTTATTTGCGAGACTCGCACGGTAATCAAGGAGCGCAGAACCGGATCGATAGGGCTGCTTTTTCTATCCAGCACCCCATAGAATATGGCTATCGCCGCAAACAACTTGGGGACTCTGGCCCAAATCAATGCAGGCTTTAGGATTTGTCCGTATTTTCTTTTTTGATTCCAAAAGAATGGACGAAGGTACCATGGGTAACCGGAAATAGGTTTTTCTGTGACTCTCATGCGCTTCTCCTATTTGACTTCTACCTTATGCGGTTTTTGCAATTTTTTTCATGATGTGGTGATCATCGCCAAATTTACAAAGGGCATCGCAATGCTGCCGAAGCTCAGAAAATAAAATATATTCAATCGGGGTCTTGATTTGCTTGATCGAAGGCCTTGAGAGCTGTAGAACTACGTCCTTCTCTCTACTATCGGGTACCACTAAATAAAAAGTCTCGTTTCCGGTAGCAATGGAATAAGAAAGATCGGTCAGTCGTAAAATTCCTGAATAAATACTGGTGCTTTTTTCAACTTCAAAGGCACAAATCACATTATTTGTCTCTTTCTCAAACCATAACACGTCTATCAATTTAATAGTATTGGCAGTTTCTTTATCGCAATTGATAGCGGGGAATTTATCGGGACTCATAAACGAAAAACTACTTCCTGCATAAGACCTTGAACGATCATTTGAAGCCACAAAAGCATCGTAACCCAAGCTTTGACCGATATTCAAAAGATGAAACTGCATTTCGGAATGCAGGTTTTCTTGCTGTTTTTCGTCTTGAATTTCTTTTTGGCGTTTTACAATGTTTTTTTCTAATTTATTTCGTTCGTCTTCACTTAAATATTCGTCATTGCCGATGAGCATTTTTTGTGTGCCAATTTCAAAACACAAACCTGCAATCGCTCCCAAATCGTTAGAAAGTTGAGCTTTGTGTTTGTTGTTGGTTTCAATCAATACTTCTCGGATTTTTAGGTATTCAGTCCAAGAACCTAATTTCTTTTTATCGTTAAATAAAGCGTTAAAGCCATTGACGATGGCCGTATTGAAAGGCGGAAACAGAGTCGGGTGCAAAAAATATAAAATACTTCCTACAGCGGGACCCAATCCTTTTATTTTTAGTGCATCTAATCGCACTATTTCTTTAATAATCTGTTCTTCCGATTTAGTGTTGATGCAGTTTTCCAGGAATTGACCAAAGGCAATTTTATTACTTTGATTTTCGTAAATATCAGGTATCCGTAATTTAGGTTTCCAATAAAAAGGGTGTGATACGCCTATAAATACTTGCTTTTGTTCGGCAATACAATTCAAAACAAATTCTAAAGAGCTCCCCTTAAAATCATTGGGAAAGGTTTTATTTTTAATATCTTCCACCACCTGTAAAACGCCTCTGCGAATGGTGCGAAAGGCTTTAAGGCGTTGGTCATTGTCAATAAACCACGTGTTGTAGACACTTTCCGTATCAGCTTTATATTGGGTGATGATTTGTAAGAGGTTGTTCATCTTTTATTCTTTTGACGTTACGCATTGATGAATGACTGAAATTATGGATTACCCATTTTCAATATCAGCCAAATAGTCTGGCTTTTTGGCATCCCCACTTGACTGTCCGAGTTGATGAAAATGTTAGGCATTGGTCGCTCTAAGTTCTGTTATAGCGCCGCGCAATACGAATACCGCTGACCGTAGAAAGAGAGCGGCAAGTGCCAAACCGACTAGAATATCGGGCCAACCTGTATGGGTAAACCATACGCCTGCGGCGGCAAACAATATTGAGATATTCGCAATAATATCATTGCGGGAACACAACCAAACTGAACTCATGTTTATATCATCGGCTCGATGCCGCCAGAGCAAAGCCAAACAAATGCTATTGGCTGCAAGCGCCAGCAGACCAATGGCGCCGATGGTTTCGAATACTGGAACCTGCGGAAAAACAATCTTGTAAACGGCCTGCCCAAGAGCGAAAAAACCAAAGGCTGCCATGATGCCGCCTTTGAACAGGGCTGCACGGGCTTTCATTCTTGCGCCGCGCGCAACAACGTAAATACTGAAACCGTACACCAACGCGTCGCCAAGCATATCCAGCGAATCCGCCACCAGCGAGACAGAACCAGAAATCAGTCCCGTTGTGAGTTCCACTATGAACATGACAGCATTAATACCCAGTACCATCTTAAGCGTCGAGCTTTGGCGATTACGAAGTACCTCAATCTCGCAAGCCTTGTCATTGCAACAATCAGCCATTGACTATCTCCTAAAAATGTTTAATGTTGAAGCTCATCATAAGATGTGCTGAACGCAATGAAGCGCATCAATATCAAGTATCCATCGCGAACGATGCGTCTCCTTAGTTCAGCACATCCTGCGGGCTATCATGTTTTTATAAAAGGTTCTTACATCATTGCCGGGGGATAGTAACATTCCCATCCCCTGGCTTGTATGAAGCATTACATCTGGCGATGCATTTTCGCCATTTCCAGGTTTTCCTCGGCGGCTTTTTCATAGACATCAATCAGCCTTTGGCAATGGACTCCGAACCCGGTTGCCTGCTGCTTACCAATCAACCACGGCTCGCGCTGGTATTCACTCAGGATTTTTTTGTGTTCCTCAACCTTAAGCTGCATTTCTTTCGCCACTTCCTCATAGTGTTGCGCCAGCGCCTCATGATCGGCTTTGGTTTTTGCGTTGTGCACGGCTTGATTCATATCCATCGAATGCGGGTTAAATTCGGCACATGCGGCCAACAAACCAAGCGTCAAAAGCAGGGTAATCAGTAATTTAGTTTTCATGAGTTTTCTCCAAAATAATTTAATAGTTTAGTGACATCGTTTTTTCTGCTTGTTTTCGAATAGTTCAGTTTTTACCTCCTTTATGGTTATTGGGATTGTTTGTTGATGGAATATTGTTTGCACAAGGCATAAAGTGCCGGAATAACGATCAACGTCAACAGCGTTGACGACACCATGCCACCTACCATCGGTGCGGCGATGCCGCGCATGACTTCCGAGCCGGCACCGGCGCTCCACAGGATAGGCAGGAGTCCGGCCATGATCGCGGTAACGGTCATTATCTTCGGTCGCAAGCGTTCCGCCGCTCCGGTCATCAATGCACTGTAAAGATCAGTCTCAGTGAAAGCCCGTTTTTCTTCCAGGCATTGCCGTTGTTTTTCAAGATAAGCATGATCCAGATAAATCAGCATCACCACGCCGGTTTCAGCGGCGACGCCAGCCAGCGCGATAAAGCCGACGCCGACCGCCACGCTGACGTTGAACTCCAGAAACCATAATAGCCAGATGCCGCCAACCAGCGCGAACGGCACTGACAACATGACGATGAGTGTCTCGGTCAAACGGCCGAAATTGAGATAAAGCAAAACGAAAATAATGCACAGCGTGAGCGGCACCACCAGTTGCAAACGCTGTTTGGCCCGTTCCATGTATTCGAATTGACCGCTCCAGGAGATGTAGTAGCCAACAGGAAACTTGACCGCTTGCTGCACAGCCTGCTTGGCGTCCCGCACATAACTATCGATGTCGCGGCCGCGCATGTCGACATAGATATAAGCGGACAACAAGGCGTTCTCCGTGCGTATACCCGGTGGCCCTTTATCCAGGCTCAGATGCGCCAACTGCCCGAGTGGAACCATTGCCCCGCCGGGTGTCGGAACAAGAACATTTGCTGCTATGGCTTGCGGGTTGTCGCGCAGTTCACGCGGGTAACGGACGATGACGGCGAAACGTTCGCGCCCTTCAAGCATCGTGGTCACGGTCTCGCCGCCGATGGCGGTGGCGATGATGTCCTGTACATCGCCGATTAACAGCCCATAACGTGCCAGCGCTTCGTAGTCCGGGGTGATGTTCAGATAAAAGCCGCCGGTGATGCGTTCGGCATAGGCGCTGGTGGTGCCGGGGACCGTTTTGACGGCCTGTTCGATTTGCTGTGCTAGGCGTTCCATTTCCGCCAAATCCTTGCCGAACAGCTTAATGCCGATAGGTGTGCGGATGCCGGTCGCCAGCATGTCAATACGGTTTTTGATCGGCATCGTCCATGAGTTGCTGACACCGGGGATTTGCAGCGCCTGATCCATTTCGGCAATCAGTTTATCGACCGTCATGCCGGGCCTCCAAGCGGATTCCGGCTTCAGGTTGACCAGTGTTTCGGACATTTCCAGCGGTGCCGGGTCGGTGGCGGTAAGGGCGCGTCCGGCTTTACCGAACACCGACTCAACCTCGGGAAAGCTTTTGATTATGCGATCCTGGGTTTGCAGCAATTCGGCCGCTTTGGTCGGGGGCAAACCCGGTAAGGTTAGAGGCATGAATAACAGTGTACCTTCATTCAGAGTCGGCATGAATTCACCGCCCAGGCGGGAGGCAGGATACCAGCTTGCTCCCAGCATCAGCAGCGCGAAAGCGAGCGTCAGCTTTTTGTAGTGCATAACCCCGGCGATGACCGGGCGATAAATCCGGATCAAAACCCGGTTGATCGGATTGCGTTGCTCAGGCAGGATTTTTCCGCGCACAAACAGCGACATCAATACCGGAACCAGCGTCACCGACAGCAGCGCCGCGCCCGCCATCGCGAAAGTCTTGGTGTAGGCCAGGGGATGGAACAGGCGGCCTTCCTGCGCTTCCAGCGCAAACACCGGCAGGAAAGAGACCGTGATAACCGCCAAGCTGAAAAACAGCGGCGGGCCGACTTCCTTGCAGGCATTGAGCAGAATTTCTGCACGCGGCAGGCGGCCTGCATCACGTTCCAGATGCTTGTGGGCGTTCTCGATCATGACGATGGCGGCATCGACCATTGCGCCGATGGCGATGGCAATACCGCCGAGACTCATGATGTTGGAATTCATGCCCAGCGCCTGCATGACGATGAAGGCTACAGCCAAGCCGACCGGCAGCATCAAAATCGCCACCAGAGCGCTACGCAAATGCAGCAGGAATAGTACGCAGACAGCGGCGACCACGGCGCTTTCTTCCAGCAAGGTATGGCGCAAATTCTCAATCGCGCGATGAATCAGCTCGGAACGGTCATAAACCGTTTGTACGCTGACACCGGTTGGCAAACCGGCGGTGATTTCATGTAACCGGTCTTTTACATTACTGATGACTTCCAGTGCATTCTGACCATAGCGTGCCAGCGCAATGCCGGAAACCGCCTCGCCTTCGCCGTTCCATTCGGTAATGCCGCGCCGCTCATCGGGAACCAGTTCCACCCGTGCTACATCACGCAGTAGCACCGGGATACCTTTCTCAGCTTTCAATACCAGCCGTTGCAAATCCGCTTGGCCGCGTAAATAACCGTGTCCGCGCACCATATATTCGGTTTCGGCAAGCTCAATAACCCGGCCGCCAACATCGCGATTGCTGTTGCGGATGGTATCGCTTAAGGAGAGTAAAGAGATACCGTAAGCTTGCAGCTTATGCGGATCGACAGTGACCTGATACTGCTGCACAAAACCGCCGATACTGGCGACTTCAGCCACGCCCTTGGCTTTGGCCAATTGGTAACGAACAAACCAGTCTTGCAGCGTACGCAATTCTGCCAGCGAATAGTCTTTTGCCAGTAATGCGTACTGGTAAACCCAGCCGACCCCGGTGGCATCCGGTCCCAATTTGGGCTTGACGCTGGACGGCAGGCTTCCGGTCAGCGTGGTGAGATATTCCAAAACCCGTGACCGTGCCCAGTAAATATCGGTACCGTCCTCGAAGATGACATATACGAAAGAAGCGCCGAAGAAGGAAAAACCGCGCACGACTTTCGAGCGCGGCACGCTCAGCATCGCGGTGGTCAGCGGGTAAGTGACCTGGTCCTCGACGACTTGCGGCGCTTGTCCAGGATATTCGGTATAAACAATCACCTGCGCGTCGGACAGATCGGGCAGCGCATCCAGCGGCATACGCGACAACGCATAAACCCCGCCGATGATGATACTCAGGGTTGCCAGCAGCACCAGAAACACATTGCGCAACGACCAGGCAATAACATGATTCAACATGGCTAGTGGTCTCCGTGTTGTGTTTCAGGCGTTGCCTGACCAGCATCAGCACCCTGATTGTTAAAGCCATCCAGGGCGGACTTCAGGTTGCTTTCGGCATCGATCAGGAAATTAGCACGGGTCACGACTTGATCGCCTGCGTCCAGTCCCTCCAATACTTCCCAATAGCCGTCAGCCTGACGCCCAAGTTTCACGACATGCGGCTCGAACCGCCCCTCGCCTCTTTGCACTAAAACCACTTGCCGGGCACCGCTGTCTATGACTGCCGAATCGGGAACCGCCAATCGTTCGTCCCTATCCTCCAGCGCAGCCAGCGTCACGCTGCCGTAGAGTCCGGGCTTCAACAGGCCTTCAGCATTGGGCAACTCGACACGCACTTTGACGGTGCGGGTCTCCGTTGCCAGCGTTGGATAGATGAACTCGACTTTGCCGCTGAACAACTGATCCGGGTAGGCATTAATATGCACCTGCACGGCCTGGTTCGGATGCACTCCGCCTATATCCTGCTCGAACACCTCCGCCAACAGCCACACTGCGCTCAAATCAGCGATACGAAATAACAGCTCACCGGGCATGAAACGCATCCCCTCTTGTGCTGGCTTCTCCAGCACCACGCCATTGACCGGTGACAGCAATGGCAGGGTATCCACAGGCTTTCCCTGGATTTGTAAACGCTGTAACTGTGCCGGGGCAATGTCCCAATAATGTAAACGCTGTAAGGCGTTATCGGTCAGATGCTCAGCCGTGCCACGCGCTTGGGCGCTACCCTGTTGCAGCGCTTGTTGTCCTTGCCGGGCGATCAGGTATTCCTGCTGGGCGGTCATCAGCTCCGGGCTGTATATTTCCAGCAGCGGCTGACCGCGCTTGACGGTTTGTCCGGTGGCGTTGACATACAAACGCGAAATCCAGCCTTCAAACTTGGGTGTCACGGCATGAACGCGCCGTTCGTCAACCTGGATACTGCCCAGCGCGCGAATGCTGCGAGTCAGTACGCGTTTTGCCAGGGTTTCCGTGCTGACGCCCAGTTTCTGGATTTTTTCCGGGCTGATCCGGATTTGCCCGGAGGCCTCCGGTTCGCTTTCATAGACAGGGAGATAGTCCATACCCATTTCATCCTTTTTCGGCACCGGCGAAGTGTCCGCCGCGCCCATCGGGTGCCGGTAATACAGGATTTTTCCCGGTTCCGGCGCTGCTGCGGCTGGCTGTTCCGCATAAATCGGCACATAGTCCATCCCCATCTCGTCTTTTGCAGGCACCGGCGAGGTGATTTTGGGATTCATCGGGTGGCGGTAATACAACGGCTTTGTTTCGCCGGCTGCGGTAGCGTCCGGATTTTTCGGTACTTCAAGACGGCCCGCCCAGAATCCCAGACTCACGCCCAGTATCAAAATCAGTATCAGCTGAACATATCTAGTCATGGCTCAACTCCTCGCCGACTTCGGCGGATAACTCGGCCAAGATTTGCTGAGTGTTGGTCAATGCCTGCCAATACTGTGTCTGATATTGGAAAAAACTCAGTTGCGTGCGCAGCAGGTCGGTAAAGTCTGCCCGGCTCACTTGATAGCCGGCCAGCAGGGAATTAACGGTTTGCTGAGCCTGCGGGATGATTTCATGTTCGAGCAGCAACAACTTTTCTTTTGTCTGTTGATACTCGACGGCTTTGGAGGCAATTTCGGCCTGAATTCTGCGGTGCTCATCCTGTAGGGCATACTGCGCCTGCAACAGTTCGCTTTGGCGCTGATCAACCGCCTTGGCCTGCTTGCGATCCGCATAAATCGGTACATTGATGCTCAGCTGGATGCTGGCGAAATCGCTGCGCGACTGCCCTGCCGGCGTGTTCTGGCGAGCGTCATAATAAGCGCCGACGGTGAAGTCGGGATAGAAACCCTTTTTCGCCAGATCGACCCTGGACAGCGCCGCGTCAAGCATCTTGTGGTGTTGCGCAAATAAAGGACGGATGCGCAAAGCCTTGTCCTGCAAGGCAGGCTCGGCAATGGCCGGCAACTTGAACTCAGCCTCCGCCGGTATTTGCACAGACGTTTCCGCCGCGCGATCCAGCAAGGCATTGATCCGGGCGTTTTGACCGTGACGCATAATGACCAGGTTCAGCTTTTCGTCCTTGAGTTTGGATAGTTCGAGCTGGGCCAGCAGCACATCCTGTTGCGACCCTTTGCCCACCTTATATTTGGCCTGAGCGACGTCGATCAGTTGCTGGAAAAAATGTTCTGATTCATCCAGCAGGTTTAAAGCCCGGTCGTAATAAAACAGCCGCCACCAGCTCTGTTTTACTTCCCGCACCAGTCGCAATCGTGCTTCATCAACCGAATCGGCGGCGGCCAGCGCTTCCTGCTCGGCAATCTTTTCCCGTAAAGCCAGCTTGCCGGGAAATGGAATCTCCTGGCTTATGCCAACTTCCATCATGGTGAAATCGTCCTGTTGCGGATTAAAACTGTTGGTCGGCAGGTAAAGCGCGCCGAATTTGAGCGCCGGATCGGGCAATGTGCCTTCTTGAGAAGGCACGGCGGCCATCGCCTCGGCTCGGGCCCTGATTTCCGACAGTCCGGGGTTGCCGGTGAGGGCAAGTTCAACCGCCCGGCCGAGCGTCAGGATGGATTCATCCTTGTTAGTGGGCCGGGTTTCGGCCAGCGCTTCAACCCAACTTACACGGATTGCGCCGGTTGAACTATGAAAATCCGGGCCGGGCGAAAGCAGCGCCAGCCCAAAAGTCACCGCTGCCCACGCCGGATAAGCGCGGCGCAACGTCCACGTATAGTTAACAAAAAACATGTAACTTTCCTCTCAAATCGGAACAAACAGGCTCCGCAGGTCGCGGAACCGCAGTGCGCCTATAACGACGCGGTTCGATTTCGAGAGATGGCTAATTCAGCAGGGTGCAGAACCGATAGATGAGCAGAACCCGTCGCCCGAGCGGCGGGTCAGTTTTACGAGGAACTTTTGTGGGTGGATAGCTTAGAAATAGGCAGCAAAACGTCCAAATGAGGCTCAGAATAAAAACCGGCAAATCCGGTTTAGCCAGACGATTAAAATCGGTCAGCGGATTAGCTTGCGAGTCGAGACAGGGCTTGAATGTGCAATCCTGCATAGTCTTTGACGTATGCTCGGGTGCGCCGGATTCCGAACATCCCGGCATGTGATCGGGCATTGCCGTCAATACCGAGGGCATAGGCATGGTGCAGGTTGCCGAAATGGCCAAAGAAATCCAGCTCACCAGCAGCACGAACACCAGCGTGTGCAGGTAAGGACGATTTCTTTTTAAACGCAACGCTGTTATCACAAGGCCTCTTTGAACTGATTCAATTCATTTATAAACTAGCATACGGGAAATCGAACAGCAATTAAAATACGCGAGGGAATTCTTGGACGATGTCCATAGGCAACTCGCAATAAATAAAATATCTGGTTATTAAATACAATGGAACACGGATGACACGGATTGGACGGATTTAAACGGATTTTAAGGGGGTAATGGATCAGGCTCATTCATTGGTTTTATCCGTGTTTATCAGTCTAATCCGTGTCATCCGTGTTCCATTTTTCTAAATACTGAGAGAGCTGGTTTCGCGTCGCCTGCTTTTGGTTTTCGTGGATAAATCGCCGTTTTTAGAATTAATGAACGACATCAACGGCTCCTTGTTTGCGCCTTTCCTGGAATTGCAGCACCAGACTATAGATCACCGGAAACACCAAAAGGCTCAATATTAGCACGGTCAGCATGCCGCCCAGAGCCGGGGCGGCGATGCGCTGGGTCACATCGGCGCCGGAGCCGGTGGCCCACATAATCGGAATCAAGCCCACGATGTTGGCAAGAGACGTAATCGCTACCGGCCGCACCCGCATAGCGGTGGCGGCTTCTGTAGCCGTCCTGATTTCGTCGCCGGTCAACGGCGCCTGTTTTTGCTCCCTCAGTTTGTCAATTTCAATATCGATAAAACTCAGCACCTGACGCCGGTTTCGGCTGCCGTACCTGCGAGCGCGATAAGTCCGACATAGACGGCAATCGACAGATTGAATCCCAGCCAGTATATGAACCAGATACCGCCGATCAGACTGAAAGGAATGGCCAGCATGACGATGGCTGGTTCGGTGATATTGCGGAATGCGCCATACAACAGGATAAAAATCAGCAGCAAGGTGATAGGTACCACTATACGCAACCGTTCCGCCGCGCGTTCCATGTATTCGAACTGGCCTGACCAGGAAACGGTGTAACCTGCGGGTAGGGTGATTTGCTCCGCCAGCTTTTGTTTCGCCAGTGTGACAAATCCGCCTATATCGGACGTCTTGATATCTACATAAATCCAGGCATTGGGCCTTGCATCTTCGGTTTTAATCACATCCGTGCCGCGTTTAAAGTTGATGTCCGCTACGGAAGTCAACGGTATCTGACTGCCGGTCGGCGTGGGGATTAATACCCGCCGCAACGCTTCCAGATTATCGCGCAGATCGCGCGGATAGCGCAGATTGACCGGATAACGCTCCAAACCCTCAACAGTTTCGGTGATATTCATGCCGCCGATGGCGCTTTGAATGACGACCTGCACATCGCCGGTGGTCAATCCGTATCGCGCGGCCGCTTCCCGGTTAATATCGAAATCCAGAAAATAGCCGCCGACAGCCCGGTCACCGTAGGCCGACAGCGTTTCCGGCAAGGTTTTCATCGCTTCAGCAATTTGTAGCGACAGAGACTGCAAAACGTTCAGGTCAGGCCCTGAAACCTTAATGCCCACCGGCGTTTTGATGCCGGTGGCCAGCATATCGATGCGGTTTTTAATCGGCATGGTCCAGGCGTTGGCAATGCCTGGAAAATGAAGAGCCTTGTCCATTTCATCCATCAGTTGCCGAGTGGTTTTGTCTGGATCAGGCCACTGTTCTTGGGGTTTTAGCTGTATGGTCGTTTCCACCATCATCAGCGGGGCGGCATCGGTTGCCGTTTCCGCCCGGCCGATCTTGCCGAACACCTGCTGTACTTCGGGAAAGGTTTTCAGCATCTTGATCTTGCCCCGATTTTGCGGACACACGGCTAAGAGAGTAATCTCTAAAACCGAGGTCAATAATGAAAAATGCAATGTAATCAGCCCGCCAGGATTTTTCGCCGAACACGAAAGCTAAAATGGTGTCCTGCTTGTGTTACCACATCCACATCGAGCCCCAAATATTTTAACCTTCATTTGGAATAGTAAATATTTGTGATGTACCAGTTTTTTTTCCCACTAGGAAGGTCCAAAACCACCTCATCATCGAGTTGCTTTTTTATACAAGCATGTGCCATAGGCGAATCGGTAGATATGTAATCTTTTCTACCGTATATTTCCTCAGATCCAACTATTCTAAATTTTAGTTTATTGTTTTCATCATCTACCAACTCTACCCAGGCACCAAAAAAAACTTTGCCTTCTTGATCTGGGTGATAGTCAACGATCATAACTTCTTCTAATATTTTCCTTAAGAACCGAACTCTTCGATCAATTTCTCTCAGTCTACGCTTGTTATATTGATAGTCTGCGTTCTCAGAGCGATCCCCAAGGCTCGCCGCCCAAGTAACAATCCTAGTTACTTCTGGTCGCTCTTTCCGCCATAGATTATCAAGTTCTTGCTGCAACTTTAGACAACCTTCTCTTGTTATGTATTTTTTTTTCATATCAGAGAAATTCTAGGGCTTTTTTTATGGCATCTAGTGTCGCCACCTTAAAAACAGGGCTGTTATTTGAATCAATTAATTCTCCGTATTCATTCGCAGTGAAGTTCCATTTTTTTTGAAAAGAAGAGGACAGCAAATATTCCAAAGCTCTTCGCTCTTGATCGCTGAGTTTGTATTCAGTCTCAGTTAGTGTATGTTTGTGATCATAAACATCAATCCTTAAGTTCGGTGGCAATATTTCGCTTAATTGTTTTTTTGCAGCTCGAAGCTCAGAAGCCTGGATTTTTACCAATAATTTATGCTTGGGATTCAAAATCTCATCAATCCAGTCCTCTTCCCTTTTTGAGAGTTTAGCTATGTCCTTTACAGGATTTTGCTCAGAAAAGCATTTAATGAGCGCTCTGTATTTTTCGCCAGACTTATTACGAATGCTTTGTGCTTTAGGGACACCTCTTTTGTAGCCTAGTCTTTCAATAGTGGCTATTGAGTAATCATCAATACATCGCTCCTGCTGCTCTATGCAAACCTGATATATTGAATCAAGTGTTTCACAAACCTTTAGTGAGGCCTTCTCTTTTAATTTAATTAACAATTGCTCAGGACTCATATATTAATTCCCAGGTAGCTTTTAGTTAGAACTTGTTATTAGCTGAATTTCAAAATTTGAAATTTGCTCCGAACCCAAAAGATTTTCAAGTTTCACCTCACAGTTGACCACCTGTTCAATTCGATTCCAAGTTTTCAATCGACTTTTTAATAA